>JAANMX010000418.1_pt1 | contig 57166 bp, 45 predicted proteins | sample 7279681 | NCBI WGS metagenome assembly JAANMX01 (sample SAMN14094542, study PRJNA606508) | bioreactor metagenome | isolation source: A lab-scale SPAN reactor treating ammonium-rich wastewater day 351 | place: Ireland: Galway | collected 2018-01-01
GGAATTTCTCTCCTGCTGGCATTTATACCCATGGCGCTTATTATGAAACAGCCAGACCTGGGTACAGCGTTAATTCTGGTTCCTATCTTATTCTCTATTTTATACGCTGCCGGTATCCGGCTTTCTTACTTACTCATATTAATCGGCACAGGATTAGCTATTTCACCACTATTCTGGATGTTTATGCTTAAATCGTATCAAAAATTGAGAATTATCGGCTTTCTTTGGCCTGAAAAAACTACTGATTGGGGAGCCGGTTATCATAGACTCCAATCTCTTATCGCCATTGGTTCAGGAGGTCTATTCGGAACAGGATGGGGAAATGGCACCCAAAACCAGATGAAATTTCTACCCGAGCGCCATACCGATTTTATCTTTGCCGTTATTGCCGAGGAATGGGGATTCTTACGGGCTTGTCTTGTCTTACTTCTTTACATCGCCTTCGTTGCGTGTGGTATCGGTATTGCCAGGAATACACGAGATCCCTATGGAAGACTTGTCGTAGTTGGTCTTGTCACAATGTTTGCAACCCAAATAGTAGTGAATGTCGGTATGACTTTAGGAGTAGCTCCTATCGTAGGAGTAACACTACCTTTCATTAGCTATGGAGGGTCATCTATGCTTACATCCTTTGTTGCCCTTTCCATTATTTTCAATGTCAAAATGCGCTCAAAGATCGACCTTGCATCCCGGCGCTTTTATGAAATGAGATACTAAGAGTCCGCCCGAAATCCAATATATCGTCCCCAATCGATATCCAGTACACCATTCCAAGTGGCGTTCCAATTGTCATTTTAAAATGAAACATACTTGCTTAATATCTGATTTCCTATTAATATAAACTACATATGAATACATTAAAACATTTCGTAACAGAGAATATATTGCCATGCGTGGAAATGCCCGGGCAGTATATTGGAGGAGAATGGAATTCCATTACGAAAGACCATGCTGATAGCGAAGTAAAAATTGTGCTGGCGTTTCCTGATACCTATAGTATCGGTATGTCTCATTTAGGCATTCAAATCCTTTACGGGCTCCTCAACGACCGAAAGGACACTGTTTGTGAGAGGGTCTTTGCCCCTTTGGAAGATATGGAATTGCTTATGAGGAAGCACCAGATTCCCCTATTCTCTCTCGAAACCTACACACCTTTGAAAGAGTTCGATATGGTAGGTTTCTCACTCCAATATGAATTATCGTACACAAATGTTTTAAACATGCTTGATCTCTCAGGAATTCCTATCATAGCATCGGAACGAAATGAGACAGATCCTCTTGTCATTGCAGGTGGCCCGGCCGCTATTTCTCCCGAACCTATGGCAGACTTTATCGATATCTTCCTTGTAGGAGACGGAGAAGAAAGCTTGCCGCAGCTTATTGAGCTCTATAAGGATATGAAGCAGCGAGGACTCTCCCGGAAAGAGAGGATTATTTCTCTGGCACAAACCCTGAGAAATGCCTATACTCCTTCTCTCTATACTGTCTCATACCATTTGGATAATACCCTGCGAGAGATACGTCCAAAATTATCCGGTCTGCCATCAACGATACGCTCTGCTTCCGTCAGGGATTTAAATAAGACCTATTATCCGACAAAACCTATTGTACCCTATGTAAAAACCATTCACGATCGCATTACCATTGAGGTCATGCGTGGCTGTACACAGGGGTGCCGGTTTTGTCAGGCTGGTATGAGTAAGCGCCCTACCCGTCCTCGTACGGTGGAAAATGTCCTGAAGTTATCAGAACTTAGCTATGCAAATACAGGACATAACGAGATTTCCCTGGCATCTCTTTCTATTAGCGACTACCCGTTCTTAAAGCCATTGATGGAACAGATGAATTGTATCTTTACCCGGAAACAGGTAAATATCTCTTTCCCGTCCTTACGGGTAAACGAACAGCTTGTCCTTTTGCCGTCCATGCTAAATACCGTTCGCAAGTCAGGACTTACCCTGGCGCCGGAGGCAGCAACCCAGAATCTGCGAAAGATCATTAACAAAAACATTACCGATGAAGATCTCTACAGAGGTATTGAAGAAGCCTTTAAACAGGGTTGGAATCTTGTTAAACTCTACTTTATGATTGGACTCCCAACAGAAACAGATGATGATATCGATGCTATCGCACGGTTAGCCTATAATATCTCTGATTTAAGGAAAGGCGTCTGTGGCTCTTTTGGGCAAGTCAATATCAGCATTGCGCCCTTTGTGCCAAAGGCACACACCCCTTTCCAGTGGCAACCGATGATTACCCTGGAAAGGATAAAAGAAATTAGAAATACATTATTCAAGAGAATTCAGAGAAAGTGTATTCGTATTAAATTCCATAATGCAGAACGGAGTATTCTGGAAGGAATATTTGCACGCGGGGACAGAAGATTAGGCGAGGTTATTTTTATGGCGTGGCAGGACGGATGTAAGTTTGATGCATGGGAAGAACATTTCAAATTTCAAAAATGGCTGGATGCATTTCATAAAGCCGGAATAGACTGGAGCTTTTACGCACACCGACAAAGAAACGAAGACGAGGTATTTCCCTGGGATCACATCAATTGTGGCGTTGTAAAACCCTTCCTTATAGAAGAAAACCGGAAATCATCAAACAGGGAATTCACCCTGGATTGTCGTACAGATAATTGCCCCGATTGCGGAAGCTGTGCGCGGTCTAAAAATTTCTGCGCTGCAGAATGAAAATTTCCTCTACCATGAATTTATTTAAGATTTGTAATTTAAAATTTGTAGTTTAAAATTATAGAACCTGTTTATTTCTCAATCAGAAAAGGTTATTCATGGTACGTGTTTGCGTTAGTTTGGGTTCAAATGTTGGAAATCGGGCAAGCAATTTGTTGCATGCTTACGATCGCATTATTTCTCTTGCAGGAATACAGTCCGTAAAGCTTTCCCGGTTTTACGAAACAATACCGGTGGGAGGTCCTCCCCAGCCAATGTTTTTAAATGCGGCTCTCAGTATGAAAACGGTAGTATCCTCTTCCCAGTTACTCAAACAATTCCAGCATATAGAAACCCTCATGGGCAGGATCAGAACGATAAAATGGGGACCCAGAACCATTGATATAGACATCTTGCTTTGCGGTGATGAGATCATAGATAAAGATTATTTGAAAATACCTCACCCTTTGATGCATACACGGTCATTTGTTCTGGAACCACTGGCTGAGATTGAGCCGGATATTGTTCATCCCCTCTTTAAAAAGACTATTCTCCAATTATATAAAGAACTCCAGATTTCATAAATTACCAGAGAAATATTTATATGTTCTCAAGATTAGACAACTATATATTAAGAGCTTTTATTCCAACATTTTTCTTATGCCTCATCATTATTTCAGGGATCTATGTCATCATTGACATCCTTCAAAAATTAGGAGATTTTTTGGATATGGGAGGAGAAGCATTTATGACAGGAATACGTTATTATATCTATCTCTTTCCCGTAATTATTTTTCAATTTTTTCCTGCCATCACCCTGATAGCCGTTAGCATTGTCCTTGTACGGATGGTAAAAAATCGGGAAATACTGGCTATGCAGGTTGCCGGCATCTCGCTGTACAGGATATTACTTCCTATCTTTGTTGTTACTGTATTTCTGTCCTTTGCCTCTTTTGGTGACCAGGAATGGATTATTCCACGGTTTGCTGAAAGGCTGGAGGAGTTACAACAAGCTTCATTCAGCAGTAATATCCAACGCAATCTCCTCCTGGAAGATAATAAGAACAATACGTTAATACGTATATGGAAATACAATAATAAAACACAACATATGGAGTCCGTATTTATCCTTGCACGCTATGAAAACAGAAAAAAGAAATTTACTATCAACGCCGAGGAGGGAACATGGCTGGGAGACAATACATGGTTACTTACCAAGGTGGTAAAACATGTTTATGATGAACAGGGTAAATGGATTGCGCCGGTACAAAAAATCGATGGTTTAGAATTTGAATCAACGATAACTCCCGGAGAACTGGGGAAGATTAAGTTAGATCCTAGTTTATTAAATTTTGAGCAATTAAAAAATCTCTGTAAAAATGAGCCAGATAATCCGAGAAATAGTGTATTATTTCATTCCAGGATTGCTTACACCCTTACTCACTTTGTACTTCTTTTACTCGGTATACCACTGGTAGTTGGATTTGAACGGTTAAGCAGGAATTTGTTTTTACGAGTAGGTTTATGTGTTCTTATTTGCGGTATTTTCTATGCACTGCTGTTTATCTGTTCCAACCTTGGTAACACAGGAATGCTTCATCCGATATTAGCGGCATGGCTGCCTATTATTATTTTTGGATCCGCAGGATTATTGTTTTTTGATATGATGAGAATGTAAGATTATGCTAAGCACTTACTTACATGCATTCTTAGATCTTTTTTATCCCCGATTATGCCTCCATTGTAACCGCAATCTGAATAATTCATTTGAATTCAATATTTGTAGTACTTGCAAAAAACAAATTCCTTATCGTGATGATACCTATTGTATCCGATGCGGTATTACTTTAGGACCTTATAATATATCGAATATGAAAGAAGGATGTGCAGTATGCAAAGGGAGATATCTTCATTTTGAGACTATCACATCGGTTACTTATTATGATGGCGTTATTAAGACATTGATACATAAATTTAAATATTCCAGGCAGAAATTTTTATCCGAAATCCTTAATGATATCATACTAGCAGATCAAAGGCTGAAAGAAATTGTCCCGAATATAGATATTATAATACCAGTACCTCTTTACTGGTTAAAGAAACGACACCGTGGTTTCAATCAATCCGAACTTTTATCGCGGGGAATTCAAAGACATTTCTTTAAGCCCATATCTGCAAATAACCTCTGCCGTATAAAAAATACTTTATCACAGACACAACTATCAAAAAATCAACGGCAGGCAAACGTTTATAATGCATTTTTTATCAAGTATCCTGAATTATTAAAAGGGAAAAAAATATTACTGGTAGATGATGTATTAACCACCGGTATAACTGCAACAGAGTGTTCCAGGAAGTTAAAAGAAGCCGGAGTCCAATCTATTCACCTGCTTATCTTAGCAACGGTAAGGCTATAACATGAAATACAGGATTTTAATTTCCTTGACGGATAATTTTGCAATGAGTAGAATGATATTTTTTGAAGATTTATAAATCCTTACCTTTTAAGAAAGGATCTCAGCTTTGGAAAACATCACAATTGTTGCAAGGCATTTAGAGATAACAGAGGCTATTAAAAATTATGCCTTGCAAAAGGCCCAAAAAATAAAAAAATTTTTTGAATGGATTTTACAGATACAAGTTACCCTGGATATTGATGGTGACAATAGTCATAGAGCTGAAATGATTGTTTCGGTCTCAAGAGGCCCTGCAATGGTTGCGGTGGCATCAAATCCCGATATGTATCGTTCAATTGACCTTGTGGTAGATAAAATTGAGGCCCAACTGAAAAAGCATAAAGGAAAAATTCAAACAAAGATTGTCCGTAGAAAAAAACCCTCAACCACTGAAACAGAAGGTCTTGAAAGTGGGGCAGGAGCATGAACAATTCTATTGGAGGTATCTTTTTATATGAAACTAACTGATTTTATTGTAGAAGACGCTATTATTACAGAGCTTAAAGCTACTGAAAAAGAAGCGGTAATCCGGGAAATGGTATTTTCTCTTAAAGACGCGCAGAAAATTAATAGTAAAGATGTTGAGAATGTTATTAAATCCCTTATGAAAAGGGAAGAATTGGGAAGTACTGGCATAGGAAAAGGCGTAGCTGTTCCTCATACGAAACATGATTGTACAAAAAAGATCGTGGGAACAATAGCACGGTCATCAAGTGGTGTTGACTTCAATGCCCTGGACGGGGAACCTGTCTACCTTTTCTTCTTGTTACTTTCTCCCAACGATTCTGCCGGATCGCATCTTGCCGCATTAGAGAAAATATCTACAGTTATAAGAGATAATGATTTCCGCCGCTTTATGCGTGAAGCGAATGGTAAAACCGGTATTATTGAAATATTAAAAGAGGTTGATGGTATTCAAGTTTGATCTGATTTCATTCAAAATAAACCCGCAACTATTCCACTCACTGAACTCAAGAAGATTGCAATGCAAAATAAGCTTTTCACCCTTTAACCTCAAAAAGGTAATGAGTAATGTATTATGGATATTCATAGTATCAATTGTAAATTATTAGAAAGAAAAGTAAAAATCTCCAATTCCAATGGCATGCATGCCCGGCCTGCTACTAAATTTGCTGAAATTGCCAATAAATATACATCAGAGATTCGTATAAAAACAAAAAATAAAGAGGTTGATGGTAAAAGCGTCATTGAGCTCTTAACTCTTGGTGCTGAAAATGATACAGAGATAGTAATGAGTGCGAAAGGAGTTGATGCAGCAGAGGCGCTGGACGCACTGGAAGGCCTGGTAAAGAGTAAATTTGAAGAAGAATTCATGGAGATCAGGAAGGGAATTGCGGTTTCACCAGGGGTGGTCATCCGTGAGGCCTTTATGTTTGAGAGTGAAGGATACCGCATCCCCCGCCATATTATACGAAAAGAAGAGGTAGATGGAGAAATCTACAGACTTGAGAAGGCCATAGAAGATTCCAAAAAGGAAATTCAGGATTTAGAATCGAGAGTCTCTGAGAATTTAGGTTCCGAAATTGGATCTATCTTTGGCACACACCGAATGGTCTTACAAGACGTACGTTTAAAAAATGAAATTATCGATAAAATAAAGAAGACAAATTTCACACCGGAATTTGCTGTATCCCTGGCCTTACGTGTTTACATCAGAAAATTTCAGGACGTTAATGATTCTTATCTGGCAGAAAGAGTAAGTGATATTTTCGATGTTGAACGAAGGCTTCTCAGAAATTTGTTGGGTGAAAAAAGAGAAGAGCTGAAGAATCTTGCCCAGGAGGTGGTATTAATAGCACATGATATTTCACCTTCTCAAACTGCTTCACTTGATACTGAGAAAGTAAGAGGATTTGCCACTGATGTAGGCGGAAGGACGTCCCATACTGCCATAGTTGCCCGCGCTTTGGGCATACCGGCTGTAGTCGGATTAGGCACCATTACTACAGATATCTTTGGCGGAGATACCGTAATTGTAGATGGCAACAGAGGTATTGTTATTGTCAGGCCTGACGAAGAAACACTCTTAACCTATCAAAGCAAGGTTAAGAGCATCCATGTCTTTGAGGAAAAATTAGCAACCGAACTGAAAGATCAACCATCTACAACCCGGGACGGAAAACATATTTCCATTTATGGGAATATTGAGTTTCCAAAAGAAACCCATATAAATACAAAATACGGCGCTGAGGGAATTGGACTTTATAGAACAGAATTCCTTTATTTAGGTTCGCCTACACCTCCAACAGAAGAAGAACATTTAGAAGCCTATACCTCTGTTGTCCGGGAATTAAAGGAGAAACCTATTATTATTAGAACACTTGATTTAGGAGCAGATAAATTTGCTCTTTCTGATGATAGAAAAGAAGGAAACCCTTTTTTGGGATGTCGTTCTATACGTTATTGTTTTGAAAACCCATCCATATTTAGAATACAATTAAGAGCAATTTTACGAGCTTCGGCCATGGGAGATGTAAAAATTTTATTTCCTTTAATATCTTCCCTTCAGGAATTGAGGCGTGCGAAACAAATGGTTTGGGAGGTCATGAAAGAATTAGATAAAGAGGAAATCCCGTTCAATAAAAACATCGAGATGGGAATTATGATTGAAGTCCCTTCATCTGTTATGATTGCAGATACCCTGGCGAAAGAATGTGACTTCTTTAGCATCGGAACTAACGATCTTATCCAGTATTCTTTGGCTGTAGACAGAAATAATGAACGGGTGGCTTATTTATATTGTCCTGTACATCCTGCCATCTTAAGGCTTTTGAAACTTGCAATAAAAGCAGCAGAAGAAAATAATATCCCTGTAGGAATTTGCGGAGAAATGGGAAGTGAAGTCGAATATGCCATACCCCTTATTGGATTAGGAATTACAGAGTTTAGTGTAGCGCCAGCCACTATTATACCTGAAATAAAAAAGATTATCCGGTCTGTTACCCTGGAAAAAGCAAAAGAAGTAGCGGAAACAGCTTGCCGTTTTGATGACCCGGAAAAAACAATGAATTATCTCAGGAACATCGCTATTGAAATATTGCCAGAGGCCTTTTGATAGCTAAAAATGTCCTTGACACAGAGAAATATCATTATTAGAATTTGTCTTAAGTATTTAAATTTATTATATTTGAAGTTTTAGAGGTTAACTAAGCATATCGTAAAAGTACGGATTCGATTTAGTAAATCAGGAGATATTCGCTTTATCTCTCATCATGATTTGATGAGGGTTTTTGAAAGGGCTATTAGAAGGGCTAACCTGCCTATCGTAATGTCCAAAGGTTTTAACCCTCACCCGAAACTTTCCATCCCTTTGGCTTTAAGTGTTGGAATAATTGGTAGAGACGAGATTTTGGAACTCGACCTGCAAAAATCAGTACCCTCTGAGGTGTTAGTTAAGAGCTTAGGTCTGCAACTGCCAAAAGAAATTTCTATTCTCTCTGTAGAGGATATATCAAATTCCAAAAAAGACCTTGTTCGCAATATAACCTATGAGGTGGTCTTTAAGAATACAGATTTCTTAGAGACAGTAAAGATTAATGAACTTCTGCAACAGTCATCTATCATTGTAAACCGATCAAAAGACGGACATCAAAAACTTTTTAATATTCGACCATCTATAGAAGAGATTAAAGAAAAACCCAATGGTCTGATTTTGACTATAAAACCAACACCTGAGGGTACAGCGAAACCTGAAGAGGTACTTCACGCCTTATGCGGAGATAGAGAAAAAGAGTTCTTTGAAATTATCAGAATGAAAGTCAACTTATCTTCTTCTGCCTGACTAAGGGAAAAATCATGGATAAAAGGATGCTTATTAATGCAATTGAGCCAGAAGAATGCCGTATGGCCATTTTAGAAAATAATGTTTTGGAGGAGCTGTACATTGAACGAAGTTCCCGCGAACAGATTGCGGGAAATATCTATAAGGGAAAAATTGTCAATATTGAATCCAGCATTGAGGCAGCTTTTGTTGATATTGGGTTCAAAAAAAATGGTTTTTTACATATATCAGATGTTCTGCCTCCTAACGGTAATGGGAACCACTCATCTGAAGGAGATACTGCCCAGAAGTCTCATCGGGAATCACAGAAAATACGCGATATTCTCCATCTGGGACAAGAAGTCCTGGTTCAGGTAACAAAAGAGGGCATGGGTGCAAAAGGTCCAAGCTTAACAACCTATATTAGTTTGCCGGGAAGGTTTTTGGTTTTAATGCCAGGCGTGCCACGCCATGGGGTATCGAAGAAAATTTTAAGTGAAGAGGAGCGGCAACGTTTAAAGAAAATACTTGCCGGTTTAAATCCACCTCAAAATATCGGCTTCATCATACGAACAGCGGGAGAGCAGCAGACAAAAAAAGAAATCCATAAAGACTTCCATTATCTCTTAAAACTGTGGAAAAATATTGAGAAGCGGTCAAAAAATGCCAGCGCACCCGCAACGATTTACCAGGAAAGCGATCTCGTTATTCGTGCTATCAGAGACATCTTTTCAACCGATATACGGGAAATTCTTGTAGACTCAGAGGCCGTGTACGAAAGAACACGAGATTTTCTTCGGATAATTATGCCGAAATATGAAAAGCTTTTAACCCTCTATAGAGAAGATAAACCATTATTTCACAAATATAATATCGAGAAGGAAATTGAGGATATAAACTGCAAAAAGATTCCTTTACCGCGCGGAGGTTCCATTGTAATTGAACAGACTGAGGCGCTTGTTGCAATTGATGTTAATAGTGGTAGGTTTAAAGATGAAAGTGACCCGGAGGAAACCGCCTTTAAAACGAATTTAAAGGCTGCAAAAGAAGTTACCCGGCAGATCCGATTAAGAGACATTGGAGGTGTTATTGTAATTGACTTTATTGATATGCAGGAAGAAGGGCATATCCATGCCATTGAAAAAGCCCTTGCCGATGCTTTAAAAAGAGATAAAGCACGAACGAAAATGTTAAAAATGTCGAAATTCTGCACCATCGAACTTACCCGGCAAAGGATTCGGCACAGTCTTCGGGACGTTCTTTTTGAAGAATGCAAATTTTGCCGGGGAACGGGGTATAGCAAGACGGTGGAAAGTCTTTGTTTAAATGCCATGCGGGATCTTAAGTTTGCAATCCATTCACCCCAGATCGCTAAAATTGAAATCATTGCAAACCCTGAGGTTGCTAACTACCTGCAAAATCAAAAACGAAAACAAATGATAGAAATTGAAGAATCTTATAATAAGAAAATATACATCCTCAGTACAGCGGATCATGAATACGGCAAGGTGAATATTCGTTACTTGAACCATAAGGACGAGCCTGTTATCGTATAATTTCTTTATAACATTTTTTACTTTATACCAAAATATTCTTATGTCTGAATATATGAAAACTAAATATAAAGAAAGGAGATAGTATTACATGTATGCAATAATAAAAGACAGGGGTAAACAATACAAGGTCAGGGCTGGTGAACGCCATCTTATTGATTTAAAGGCCAACGCACAGATTGGAGAAACTGTGGAGTTTCATGATATATTGGTTTATTCCGATGAGGGAGGTAATGCAGCTTTTAGAGCCGCAGATAATAAAAATGCAAAAGTTATTGCAGAAATTGAGGGTATGAAAAAAACTGCAAAGTCTATGACAATAAAATTTCGCAGAAGGAAAGAATCGATGACCAGAAAAGGACATCGTGAAAAATATACCCAGATAAAAATTAAAGAGATCCTTCTGGGTTAAACATCTATTTTTTATTAGTTTCCTGTATATTTTTAATCGGAGATTTATAACATGGCACATAAAAAGGGACAAGGTTCTTCTAAGAATGGAAGAGATAGTAATCCCCAAATGCGGGGTGTGAAGAGATACGGCGGACAATTCGTAACAGCCGGCTCTATAATAATCCGTCAATGTGGAACAAAATTCAGGCCGGGGATGAACGTTGGTATCGGAAAAGACGATACCCTTTTTTCTCTGATAGACGGCGTGGTAAAATTCGAAACAAGACACCGTGTAAGTGTATATAACTCTTAGATAAGTAACACATGAACCAAAAACGGAACAGCCATAATAATCAGGGAATTTAAAACATGTTGCAAGGAACGAATTGCAGACGATGCAAGGTGTTAACAGACACCCATACTTCGTTCCCTGCACCTATTTTAAAAGAAATTTTTTATAACGTGATTTTATCAATGCCGGTTATTATTATCCTGCACATCCTTATAATCTTTTAGAACTATGTTCATTGATGAAGCTGTTATATTCGTAAAAGGAGGGGATGGAGGAAACGGCTGTGTAAGCTTCCGGAGAGAAAAATACGTCCCTCACGGAGGCCCGGATGGGGGAGATGGTGGTAAGGGCGGAGACGTTATACTTCGTGTCAGTAATAAAATAGACACATTACTTGACCTTACTTCCCGGATAAAACATATTGCAGAAAGTGGGGTGCACGGAAAAGGATCTACGAGAAAAGGCAAGGATGGCAAAGATCTCCTTATCGATTTACCGCAGGGTACCATAGTTAAAGATAAAGAAAGTGGACGTATCTTAAAAGATATGAGCACTGTTGGCGAAAGCATTGTCATTGCAAGGGGAGGGAGAGGAGGAAGAGGAAACAAGCAATTTGCAACTTCTACAAATCAGGCTCCACGGAATGCAGAAAAGGGGAAACCGGGTGAAGAACGATGGTTGATCCTGGAATTAAAGCTACTCGCAGATGTTGGCTTCATCGGGATGCCGAACGCAGGAAAGTCAACATTGCTTTCCCGAATATCTGCTGCACGACCTAAAATTGCTGAATATCCTTTTACCACACTCCAGCCTCAATTGGGTATTGTTGAATCAGAAGATTACAAAAGATTTGTTGTAGCTGATATTCCAGGGCTTATTGAAGGGGCACATGGAGGAACAGGGCTTGGAGATAAGTTCTTACGCCATATTGAGAGAACAAAATTGCTCGTGCATCTTTTGGATATTTCACCCTGCGCAAAAATAGATCCCTCGGACGCATACCATATTGTGCGGAATGAATTGAAACAATTCAATCCTCAGCTTGCAGAAAAGAAGGAAATTATCGTTGCAAATAAAATAGATCTCTTAGATCCGGAGAGTTGTAATGAACACATTAAAATGCTCGAAGAAAAAATATCCAAATCTGTTTGTCCCGTTTCTACGGCTACCGGTAAAAATATACGCACACTTATCCATTTGATGGCAAGCGCCCTCCATGAGATCCAATCTGGTGCATGAGTAAATCGCCATGTTACTAGCCGTTGACATCGGCAATACAAATATTCACATCGGGATATTTGAAGAAGATATCCTGCATTCTTCCTATTCATTAGGAATCAGCTCTTCCCATGCATTTCAGGTAAATTTTACAGAAGTTTTGAATTCGGCCATCATATCCAGATCAAAAGCTGCTATCCTTTCCTCTGTTAATCCGAAAACAGAAGCTTTTGTTATTGAATATATTAAAAAATACCTCCTTATAAAACCCCGGCGTATTGGGAAAGACATTCCCATTCCTATCCCGGTGCTCACCGAGTATCCGGAAAGAGTCGGTATCGACCGATTAGTGAATGCAGTTGCAGCTTTTAAACGGACAAAAGACTGGACAATCATCATCGATGCAGGTACTGCAATAACGATTGATGTAATAAATAATACCGGGGCATTTATAGGAGGAATTATTGCGCCGGGCATGGATATATCTTCAAAAGCGCTACACAATTATACGGCGCTTTTACCTGAAATATCCGTCCATAAGCCAAAACATATTCTCGGCAAAAGAACGGAAGAAGCAATAAATTCTGGTATTTACTGGGGCACTGTTGGTATGGTAAATAAGCTCATAAATATGCTTTATGATGAGTTGAAATGCAAGCCAAGGATACTTGCAACCGGTGGAAATGCAAATATGTTAGCACAGGAAATCCCTTTTATTTCAGAGGTAATCCCACACCTTACTTTGGAAGGGATACAAGCTACCTATACAATTAGCCTTATTTCAAATAAACGATGTTAACGCTTTTTAATTTTTTCAATCAGTTTTTTGTATCGAATATCCCCTCTCAAAAGAATCAAATCCTCATCTTGTTCAAGATGATAAATATCATTATAGCCAAGCGTAATCGCATTTTCTAATGCATCGAAAGCAGCATCAGAATCTTTCAGCAACGCATAGCTACAGGCGAGGTTATAATAGACCAAAGGATCGTCCGGTCTAAGGCGACATAATTTCTTATCTATCAAAAGGCCTTTTTCATACATCCCGTTTGCCGTATACACGTTGCCTAAATATATAAGGCAATCAATATAATTTGGATTGTCTTCAAGAATACCCTCAAGAAACCATACGGTAAATTCTTCGCCTTCTTTTTTAAATTCCGGAAGATTAATGATAAATTCGTAATCAGGCAAGGTAATTGAGGTGAGAAATCTGTTTTTTGCTTCTGTTTCCATTTTTTGATCTTTTAAATAAAATATATTTATTTTATCATCAGGATTGAGTATAGTTGTTGCTCACTAGTAGTAAATATATGCAGAGAACACCTGTTTGTCAAGGTTAAGTATAAAGTTCTTGTTTCGAAACAATGGAGAAACACTATGCCGATCGATAAAAATTTTATAAAAAGCAAGCTTCAGAGCAAAGATGATACCTCACTCAAAACTCTTATTAATATTGTAGCATATAAGATATATGAAAGTCCGGAAAATATGGGGCCTGAGTCAAATTTTTTAGCCGCTATTGATGCAGTAACTCACTACATATCAAAAAACTTTACCGAGGTAAATGCATTTGAAAAACAATTATCCCGGTTTGATAAAGAACCACAATCCATAAACCAATTTGCTGATAAGATATATACTTACTATCAGGATAAGCAACAACTAACTTTTGAAATAGTCAAAGATTTAATTTCAAAAGGGAAAGATGTTCACGTAAAAATAATTACCGATATCGTGGCGTATAAAATCTATCAAAGCCCCGATGATAAAGGTCCGGAATTGAATTTTATATCTGCTGAAACATTTGTCGCCCATTATATATCAGAAAATTTTAAAAATCTACGTGAATTCAGAAAGTGTCTTGCAGACCTGGGAAAAGGCTCATATGGATTAGAAACCTTTGCAGACTTAGTATATAAATATTATTGTTCTAAAAGTTACTAACGCACACTTGATACGGTATAGGAGATTACATGTCACTAAAAAATTATCCTCGTATTCATACGAAACTTCCCGGCCCTAACGCAATTCAATATCTGGAAAAGGAAACACAGTTTATTTCACCATCTTCGACAAAGGGCTATCCACTCGTAGTAAAAAGCGCAAAAGGCATGCTTGTAGAGGATGTTGATAATAATATCTTCCTTGATTTTACGGCAGGAGTTGCCGTTTGCAACACCGGACATAATCATGATGAAGTCATATCATCAATTACCGGCCAGGCAGGCACCCTTCTTCACATGTCCGGGGCGGATTTTTATAACCCTCTGCAAATCCTCCTGGCTGAAAAGCTATCTGTGATCTGCCCAGGGTCTCATACCAAAAAAGTCTTTTTTGGGAATTCTGGCGCAGAATCGGTAGAAGCTGCTTTTAAATTAGCGCGATACCATACCAGGCGCAACATTGTCATCGCCTTTTACAACGCTTTTCATGGAAGAACCATGGGGGCGCTTTCGCTAACGGCTAGTAAATTAAACCAACGCAGGCATTTTTTACCTCTTATTTCAGAGGTTATTCATATCCCATATGCATATTGCTATAGATGTCACTATGGTTTAACCCCCAATAATTGTCATATGGCATGCGTAACATGGATACGAGAGGAGTTATTCAAAACAAAGGTATCTCCGGATGATGTGGCAGCAATCTTTGTTGAAATTATCCAGGGAGAAGGCGGATATATTGTGCCTCCAAAAGAATTTCATACGGCATTGTATCAACTAACACGCGATTATGATATCCTCTATGTTGCTGATGAAGTACAATCAGGTATGGGCAGAACAGGTAAAATGTTTGCCTCTGAGCATTTTGACATAATTCCCGACATCATTACCCTTGCTAAGGGTATAGCTTCAGGGCTTCCCTTATCTGCCACCGTTGCATCAGAAAAAATAATGGATTGGATACCGGGCAGTCATGCAAGTACGTTCGGAGGTAATCCCGTTAGCTGCCAGGCCGCGCTTACTACTATCAAGCTTCTCGAAGAAGGATTGATAGATAATGCTGCCAGACAAGGCGCCTACATCATAAATGAATTAAAGAGATTGGAGCGCACATATCCTATAATCGGCGACGTAAGGGGCTTGGGATTAATGCTGGCAATTGAAATTGTAAAAGATAAGGAGACCAAAGAATATGCTATCGAAGAACGGGATCGTATCGTCCAGAAGGCATTCTTAAAAGGACTTTTATTACTGACCTGCGGCCGCAGCGCAATCCGCTTCTGCCCACCCTTAATCCTCTCGAAAAATGATGCAGATATTGCATTATCTCTCTTTGAAGAATGTTTGAAAGAGACGATAGAAAGCAGATAATGCGAAAATAGAACGAGAAAAATTCTTCGATGTCGGGAAAACATCGGAAAATTAATAACTATACGGTAATGCTTTATCTAGAATCATTTCACCTCTTCGGGGTTGAATGTGGTATGTTCGGTTTCATACAGCGGGTACTATAGTCGCTGTCCCTATTAAGCATATATTATATGTTTGACTTGATTGTAGTTCTCGGTCGGCACGGTTTATTTTTGATTGTGCTGCATTTCATTAGTTAGGAGTTGTCGTGTTTCTTCTCATCGCATTATTACTGATTATCGCAACATACGCTACCAAGATAACATCAAAACTGGGCATTCCAGTATTACTGCTTTTCTTAGGAATTGGAATGCTAATCGGTAGTGACGCACTTAACTTCATTTATTTTGATGATGCGGTACTTACCCAAAAAATAGCCAATAAGGAAAATTTGTTCATCATGTGGGGAGGAATAAAGGGGGCTGTTCCCATCGTGTTGGCTACATATCCAGCCGTCTATGGTCTTGATGATAATCACTTTATCTTTAATATTGTATTTTTCGCAGTGTTTTTATCGTGTTTATTGCAGGGTACTACCATTGGTTGGGTAGCGGAGAGGCTAAAGTTATCCATTCCTTCTCTTCCCAAATCAAGACATTCTATTGAGTTAATTACTACGCAAAAAAGCGATATCGATGTCTTTGAGATACAAATTCCGGAAATATCAAGTATCGATGGTACGAGACTACGAGAATTAAACTTACCTCCCGATTCATTGATAACTTCAATAATGCGGGAAAATTATATTATTATCCCAAAAGAAGATACCATCCTAAAAAAGCATGATATACTATTTGTAATTGCACCATATAAAGAAACAGATCTTATTAGATCAGAGCTAAGTAAATAATATGCCAAAAGAAAAAATCCTTATTGTTGATGATGAGCAAGACCTTGTGAAACTCATACGCTATCACCTTGAAAAAGACGGATATAAAGTACTATCCGCCTCGAATGGAGAAGACGCACTCTTCATGGCCCGAAGAGAAAGACCGGAACTTATCGTATTAGACCTTATGTTACCAGGAATTGATGGTCTTGAGGTATGTAAAAAATTAAAAACAACCCCGGAGCTGGCTACCATTGCGATTGTTATGTTAACGGCAAAGGGTGAAGAATCCGATATAACAGTTGGTTTAAGATTGGGCGCAGATGATTATATAACAAAACCCTTCAGTCCAAAAGAACTCATAGCACGCATACAAGCAGTGCTCAGGCGAATAAAAACTTCTCTGGTAACACGAGATTATATTGAGATAGGCGATCTTGCAATTGATGTATACAAACATGAGGTATCCATACAAGGAGAATCTATTCCATTGACCCTCACAGAATTCAAGCTTCTTCACCAGCTTGCCAATAAGCCAGGGCGTGTATTTACCCGAGAGCAATTACTCGATGTGGTATCCGGATCCGAGATAACCGTTATTGACCGGACAATAGACGTACATATCGCTTCTTTGAGAAAAAAACTAAAGTCTTTTGCAAATTTCATCGTTACCATACGGGGAATTGGTTATAAATTTAAAGAGTACTAAGAATGATGAGAAATACATTGTTTTGGAAGATTTTTACAAGCTATATTATACTTTTGTGTCTATGCCTGATCTTTACAGGATATTTTGTAAGCAGGGTTATTAAGAAATATCAGGTAAATCTATTCACAAAAAACCTGGAATCTGATGCAACATTCATTCATCACTCTATCAAAGCATTATTATCAAAGAATGATACAGAAGAGATTACCCGCGTTTGTAAAACATTGAGCCGGCGTTTAAACCTTAACATCGTTATCACAACTTATACAGGAGAGATCATCAGCCAATCGGAAATTATGGAATCTATGAAATCTGGCCATAAAGACCGTATTGGTAATGTATTAAAAAACAAGACAGATACCATATATCACGATAGTCGCTCTGGATTAATCTATGCTGTTACACCGATAAAAGTGTCCGAAGACAGGAAGTTCTTTCTGATTACATCAGCCTCTTTTATAGCCGATACAGCAAGCCTAACTGCTGCTACAAAAACCGTTATACTTTATTTACTCCTCACATTTGCAATAACATTAGCTATGGGCTTTATCGTTATTAGAATAAATACATCCCCTCTCCTAAACATTACCCAAATAGCACAAAATTTTGCACAGGGCAATTTTGCCCGAAAAGTAGAAATTGTTTCTTCAGATGAAATGGGCGATCTGGCAAATGCCATCAATACTATGGGCGTTGAACTCCAATCCCAAATGCAAACTATTCTGGATGATAAAAATAAATTGGACGCTATTATGGTTAATATGAACGATGCGATAATCACAACAGACTTACAGGAACGAATTATTCTTATCAACCATGCAGCTAAAGTCTTATTTGGAATACCAAAGATTACCTTGCATATAGATTATCTATGGGAAAAGATACGAAATGAGAAATTATGTAATCTGGTGAGGGAAACCATTCAGACTCAAACGGCCAGGATATCAGAAATTGAGCTTCTTTCACCTGAAAAGAAATTGTTACAAGCTCACCTTTCCCTTATCCAGATTGATAAAAATACCCGGGGAGTTCTTCTTGTGTTCCATGATATTACAGAATTGAGGAAACTCGAAAACACACGGAAAGAATTTGTCGCCAATGTATCTCATGAATTAAGAACACCTCTCGCTTCCATCAAGGGATATGTGGAAACATTACTCGATAATACGGTAATAGATCAGGAACATTTACGAGAATTTCTCACGATTATCATGAAACATACCCAGAGGCTCGATAACCTGATTAAAGATATTCTGGAGTTATCCAAATTAGATTCCCATGATTTAAAAATAGAACTTCGGAGTTTAGACATACATCCTTGTATAGAAGGTCTGTTTTCACATTACAAGGAACACTGCATACAAAGAGATCAAACTTTTGAACTCAATATACCTCATCGTATACCCATGATTGAAACAAATGAATATATCTTGCGCCAATTGTTAACCAACTTGCTTGATAATGCTATCAAATATACACCAAAAGGTGGTCGGATAGGTCTGAAGATTGAACCGGTCAATTCATCTGTACTGTTTGAAGTATCAGATACAGGTATCGGTATTCCCAAAGAACATATCCCGCGCATATTTGAGAGATTCTACCGGGTTGATCCGGCTCGGTCCCGCGAAATGGGAGGAACAGGATTAGGTCTTCCTATAGTTAAACATATTGTTAATCTCCACCATGGACTTATTAAAGTCGAAAGTACTCCAGGTGTTGGAAGCAGATTCATAATCACACTACCGAAACAGCAGCCCAAACGTACAACGTAACTCAATCACACCTTGATCACCGATAAATACAGATTAACTAAAAATGATTATTCTCATTAATTATTTTATTTAAAGTGGAACAATTTCACCTTATAATTATGGAATGGTTTATGCGAATCTTATCTATGATCTCATAAAGATTTGGATTTAATAGTATGGAACTTATACTTGATAGTATAGAAGGACTGATTTATATATACGAAGAGATATTTTGGCTTAAAGAATGCCTCACCGTATTTAAGTCTATAATTGTTTTTGCTTTAGTTAAATGGATGCTCAAGTTTAGTTATGGGGCAGAATTTTTTTTATATCTGGGCACCCTCATCGGCGTTGCATGTATTTTCTTTGGCGATATTGGTTATTTGAGTGATAACGATGTGCTTAAACTCATTGCTCCAACTTGCTTATGCTTGCTCATATACAACAAAAACGGAAACATTGATACCATCCTGTTTGCTTTTCTTATCCCCTATTTTATTACCTCTTTTGAATTCTACCGAAGTTTCTATATCGCAATAGAATCTATAGGATCACATCTACTGATTATTTTTTGTATCATGATTGTTAAAGAAAATATTTATCTTTCTTTATTTATCAGCATCGTAATTGGCTTACTTATTAATTTCATTGGCTATAACAGTCCTCCGGGCACGAATGATCTCCTGTTAAATCCAGCGTTAATTACCTTATCGGTAAAAGGGCTTGAATTTTATACAAAAAATACCCGGTATACGGAATTTTTAAAGTCTTTCTGGGCGACACTTTTATGTTTTGCTTATTTCGGAAGCTGGATCTTTCATTGTATAAAACCAATATGTCCCCTTGAGTACAATCTTAAATGATTTATTTTTATATACCTTTACCTTGACATATAAAATTCTCTTTCTTATAATTAAAAGTAGAATCTATTAAAGCAGGAATGTTAAACATAGGGGTTCTGTTAACCGCAAAAATCGTGAATAAAAAACATATTCGCAAAAAAAACACAAAAACTGAAATTATTCAATCCTTAAGGCCTAGTATTCTCCAATACTGGCTCGCATCTATTTTTCTTGCATTTTCAATTTTCTTATCATTTCGAAGATTTGGTGTAAACACTATCACAGGAATAAGCATATTATCTGTTAGCAGTTCTCTTGCTGCTTATATTATTATTTCAGTTTGCACTACGAGATATTTAATTACACATCGGGGACTTTTGGTCAGACAAGGCCCTTTCTCAATAAAATTTAAAGAAATAAGCTATTGTGATATTAATAATATTATGATCAAACAAGGGTCTGTGCAAAAGCGTTTTAAAATTGGCAGTCTCACCATAAATACTGAGTGTATTAGCCGTATATTGAGAGGAATTAAAAATCCCCATAAAATAAAAGAGCTCATTAACAAACAAAAGGCATCTGAATATGAAAGGCGTACATTATTGAGGAGAATGTTATAATTATTCGCGGAAAAATCCCTGTTTCATTTTCCCTTTCCGAATAATACTACATTTATAGTCTTGAGCAATATTACAAAATCCAGAAGGAACGACATATTTTTTATGTAATAGAGGTCGTATTGTAATTTTTCTTCGGTTTGCTCAATTGATGATGCATAAGGGTATTTTATTTGCGCCCAGCCTGTTAAGCCTGGTCTTACAGTAAGTCGCTGGTTATAAAAAGGTATTTTTTCCTCAAACTCTTTTATGAAGACTTGTCTTTCCGGACGAGGTCCGGTTAAACCCATATTCCCATTCATAATATTTAACAGTTGAGGAATCTCATCCAACCTCCACTTTCTGAGGAATTTTCCAACCCCTGTAATACGGGGATCATTATCTGTAGTATAAACTGCGCCCGTATTTAATTCTGCATCCTCTAACATGGTGCGAAATTTTACCATGGTAAACCTTCTCTTGTCTTTTCCCATACGTTCCTGGGTGTAAAAAATACTGCCCTGCGAGGTAGCTTTAATGAGTATCGCTATAATGAGCATACCAGGTGTTAACAGGATGAAAAGCATGAACGCAATGAATACTTCAAAAACGGGTTTAACTAATTTGCCGTATAATTTCGGTTTGCCGATAAGGATATGTAACATCCATGTATCATTAATGTGATGAAAGGGGATTTTACCGGTAAGTTGCTCATAAATGGCTGGCATATCAATAATATCAATCCCACTCCATGAACAGCGAATCAATGCCTTAATCAAATCGGCATGCTTCTCATGGGTAATAGCGACAATAATGAGATTAATAGCATAGGTATGAATAATAGTGGGTAAGGCATATCTATTACCAATCACGGGAATTCCACCAATACGTGTATCCCTCTTCAGCTTATCGTCATCAATAAAGCCAATAACTTTTAACCCTGTTTTTTTTGACTTTTTTATCTCGTCCAAAATCGACTTCCCTGCCCAGCCGGCGCCAATAATTAATGTATTTCGGTGAAAAATCGGATGATCGAGTAAATAGCTATACAAAATCCTCCAACCTATGATAAAAAGCGTAATAAGCACACCTAATATTATGAATACGCCACGTCCTATTCTCAGTGACCAACTCATATAAAACAGAAACGTTGTAATAATAAATGCACTGGTGGATGCAGAAATGATAGTTATGATATTACTTACAGACTTAAAGTCTTTCCGCATATCATAAAGTTCGGTAAGAAAGAACGTGAAAACAAAGATTAACCCGGTCAATAGAAACGACACGAGATTATCTCTTATATAGTCCCATCCGGTACTTAGACCTAAACGAAGTATCGCTGATAAAAAGATAGCGCCATTTACAATAATCACATCCCCTGCACTAAGGATTATCTGGCGTTTTGAGAATGGATAGTTAAAAATCTTAATTGGCATAAGAGAAATGGATTTCTTTATCCAGAGGAAATTACTGTTGCATTAGCGCTCTCAACAGGAGGTTCACATGATAAATTTGAACCTGCAAAGAGATAAGCAATCATGCTAAATCCAACCAAAGAATTTTTCGATATCATTGAAGAAAATCCCGGGATTATTTACATAAAGATAGCTTCTGGCCTTTACCCTTTCAAAGATGCGTATAAAGCCTTTATTATAATGGTGAAAGGCATTCTTTAGCTCGTTTTCCAATACTGCAAAATCCTCGTGACTCATAGTATCAATCCTTCGATTTACATCCTTCAGATAATAGCCGCTCGGTATGCGGGTAAAGAAATCCTCATATGACATTTCTTTATTTAAAAGTCCGGATTCAACACCGATATCAAAAAGTCTTGTACCGGGGAAAGGCTCATAGACGCCGATCGAGGCAAAACCAGGCTTTATCTCATAGAGTAAATCAAGAGTATGCTTAGTATCTTCTTTCGTCTCCGTAGGTATACCCATCATAAAATAAGCTGTCCAATGAATACCTGCTTCACGGAAGAGTCTTGATGATTCTTTTATCCGTTCCAGGGTAATACCTTTATCTATTAACTTTAATATTCTTTCACTGCCCGATTCAATTCCAACCTTTATGCTATTACAGCCGGCCTTTTTCATAGCTTTCAGGAGCTCTGAATCCACTAAATCTACCCGTGTATTGCAATCCCAATTGATCTTTATCCCTGCATCCAACAGCCAATCACAAAATTCCAAAACCCTCTTTCTGTGAATGGTAAAAGAATCGTCCTTAAAGGTAAATTGACGGGTTCCATAGCGCTGGTATACATACTTGATTTCTTCTAAAATATTTGTTAAAGAGCGGTACCTCACTTTTTTTGTCCATATCTGTGTTGCACAATAGGAACAATTATACGGGCAACCCCGGCTTCCCATGAATAAGCCCATGTCTTCTGAAGTATAGGTATGCAATCCTAAAAGTGATTCCCGGTCCGGAAATGGAAGACAATCTAAATTATCAATAAGCCTTCCTGTAGCATTATGGATATTTTTATTACCATCCCGGTAAGAAAGTCCGTATATGTTACTGAGGGCAGGGGAAATATCTGTTTTACCATTGCCGGCATGGGAGCCGGTGTCTGCCGTGCTTAATATGTTTACCAATTCAAGCATCGATGCTTCACCCTCTCCATGTATAACAAAATCAACATCTCGCGTGTTTTTAAGAATTTCATCTGCCTTTAACGTTGCATGAGGGCCGCCAAAAATAACGTGACAATTTTTATTATATCTTTTTGCTAAAGAAGCAACAAGGAATGCAGATGCTGCTTTAGGAGTCATAACGGTTACCCCAACGGCATCAGGCTGGAATTTCTCAAAGACACGGGAAATTTCTTTGATAATCGGATTTTCCGGATTCTTCAACTCCTTTACATAGGTATGATATTTATCAGGCAATCTCGTATAATCTATACCCTTTGGGCTTGTATTACAGTCAGCATCATACAGGGTTACCTGATGTCCGGCCTTTTTTAGTGTTGAGGATAGATAACTTAGCCCTAAAGGGAAATAACGATTATAGTAATTAAAAAATCTATAAAAGGGAGGATCTATCAAAAGAATTTTCATTTTTGATATACAATTTTGGATTTGATGTGGTGTATGTAGCTCTCTCCACACATTAGTATAACACACATAGACATATGCCGTTCCGGATATACAACATATTACCTGATAATTTTAACATAAAAAAATATCCAGGCAATGGTAAAACCCTAGAAAACTGAGAAGCAAAGGTATATAATATCCGAAATTATCGAAGAGCAGGGAAAAAGATCCCATGTATATTCTTAAAAAGTTGCAGATAAACTTAATGTATTAGTTAGAATTACAGAGTAAAGTTATCACAACTATTATGCTGGCAAAAGTTAAAAGTGTTGCCGTTTTCGGAATTGACGCATATTTATTAGATATTGAGATTTATATCGCCACAGGCGATATGCCTTATGTCGCCATCGTTGGGTTACCTGACACTGCGGTTAAGGAGAGTCGCGACAGAGTAAAGGCAGCAATCAATACCAGCGGTTACCGATTTCCCCACAAGCCAATGACCATAAACCTGGCGCCTGCGGACCGCAAGAAAGAGGGGCCTGCTTTTGAATTGCCCATAGCGATTGGAATCCTTATAGCAACTGGCCAAATCGGAATACAAGATATCCGGGAATATGCTATTGTAGGCGAACTATCGTTAGATGGCAGGTTACGCCCTGTTAAGGGATGCCTATCGATGGCGCTTAAATGCAAAGAACTGGGTATAAAGAAATTGCTGGCTCCTTCCGAGAATGTATCTGAGGCGGCTATTGTTGCCGGGATTGATGCTATCCCTGTTAAAACCCTTGCAGATACTGTAGGAATACTCACCGGATCTATCCCAGCCATTCCTCACAAGGTTACGGTAGAAGAGATATTTAAGGAATCCGGCAGCTATGATGTGGATTATGCCGATGTAAAAGGCCAGGAACATGCTAAGCGGGCGCTGACAGTTGCGGTAGCCGGAAATCATAATCTCATTATGGTAGGGCCGCCAGGGTCAGGCAAGACAATGCTTGCACAACGGATACCTACTATCATGCCATCTCTTACCCTGGAAGAAGCTTTAGATACAACCAGGATTTATAGCATAGCAGGCCTTCTTAATCCTGGACAATCGTTGATTGCAACAAGACCTTTTCGTGCCCCGCATCATACCATTAGCACTGCCGGGCTAGTTGGAGGTGGTTCATTTCCAAGGCCAGGAGAGATCAGTCTTTCACATCACGGGGTACTTTTTTTAGATGAGCTTCCGGAATTCGACCGAAAGACACTGGAAGTGCTTCGGCAGCCTCTGGAGACAGGCAGTATAACAATTTCACGGGCTATGAGCTCGGTTACTTACCCGGCAAGCTCAGTCCTCGTAGCTTCTTGCAATCCATGTCCCTGTGGATTCTATACAGATAAACAACGCCCTTGCCGCTGTACGCCTCACCAAATTCAAAACTACATGTCAAAAGTTTCCGGGCCTCTGTTAGATAGAATTGATATACAACTGGAGGTTCCGGCTGTGCGCTACGGTGAGCTTGTTGCAGACAGAGAGGCACAGTCTTCAGATGATATGAGGAAAAAAGTACTGGCAGCCCGTATAATGCAAAAAGAACGCTTTAAAGACCTGCTCGCCAATCATGGCCAAGAACAGGGAATTATGGTGAATGCCCGTATGTCCTCTAAACAAGTCAAAAAGTATTGTATCCTTGATAAACCCGCAGAAACACTACTACACCAGGCAATGACGGATTTAGGAATTTCTGCGCGTGGACATAGCAAGGTACTCAAAGTAGCGCGCACTATTGCGGATATTGATGAAAGTCAAATCATAAAGATAGACCATATATCAGAGGCAATACAGTACAGAAGCCTGGACAGGACTTTGTGGAAGTAACGGCTCATCTTTTTCCTTGCTGATTTAAGCTTGCACATGGTAAAGATTGGTCTGAAATTCGAGAGGTTTTCTTTTTTGTTTTTGCATAATTTTATGGCCTCCTCTGCTTTTATCGGTTATCAAAGATTTCAACTTTCTTAATTATCGCATAAAATTATGCACTGTAAAGATTGGCAAAAGGCCAATCGCGTATGTCTCATCTTTTTAAAACTATTGACAAAGGTAGCTACTTGCTATTAAAACGTAGCTATGATTACTGTCGGTATCAAAGAGTTAAAAAACAGATTAAGCCATTATCTCCGCGAAATAAAGAAAGGCGAAAAGATAGTAATTACCGAAAGGGAAAAGGTAATAGCCACCATTGTTTCTGTGGAAAGAGCAAACGAAGACCCCCAACTCCTTTCTCTTGTTAAAGAAGGTTTTGCTGTGTGGAAAGGCGGTAAACCCGTGGGAAGTGAATATCCTGTTAAAATCAAAGGGAAGACCGTTTCTGAGATTGTCATTGAGGAGAGAAGGTGATCCTTTATCTTGATACCAGCGACCTGGTGAAATTGTACGTTGAGGAAATTGGCTCTAAAAGAACGAAGGATATGGTCCGCACTGCAACAGTTGTTTCCACTTCAAAAGTAGCTTATGCCGAAGCAAGGGCTGCCTTTGCAAGGAAACAGAAAGACGATGGGATTTCTAAGAAGATACTGCAAAAAATTGCAGAAGATTTTACCAGAGACTGGGAAAGTTGTTTTATACTTGAGGTAACAGATGGTTTAATACGGCTTGCCGGTGATATTGCCCAAAAGTATCTTCTCAGGGGTTTTGATGCCGTTCGTCTGGCATCAGCCATCAATTTAAAGCACAAAATCAGATCAGAGGTGTATTTTTCAAGTAATGATGCAAAACTAAACCATGCTGCGGAAAAAGAAGGAATGGTTTTCATTCAATATTTTTCGCCATAACTTATGGTGATTCTGTCTATGACAAAGTCTTTGTCATGCGCCCTCTTTTCATTGATGAGTTCAACCTCCTTGTACACACATAATACCTGTGCCATTTTCTCGTCAAACACAGAATCCCTTTTTTCAAGGTAATACCGAACCTTGTGCGGTCTTATCTCAGCCTCGTTAGGTATCACCCATAATTTCGACCTCGAAAGTTTTATCAATCGGTCTCGCTTGCTCTACAGAATGATATACCAGAAGCTATCCCAAAACCTATTTTTGTACGGAAACCTCTTTCTCTCTTCAAATGATTCTTGATACTAACAGTGAGGTTTTTAGATAACTCCAGACCGGGTGGCACGGACAAACCATGTCCCCGTACGTCTTGAACGGGAATCTTTTGTTCGTGCTTATTTACACATAGATTATGGATTACAAAGCACTGACAAACAAAGCTTGTCAGCGCCACCCCAGGAACCAGCTTGCGGAGTATGAAGATTTCTATACTTATAAATACTTATATCTCAAATAATTATAGTTACTAAATTACTGTTTTGGGATGGCCTCTATTACAAACGACAAACTACCAACGTCCCAGAAAAGGATGGTATTGGGCTTTATCAGAGAGATGTCTTTTAATATTGTAAGCCTGTTCCTGAATAACCTCCCGAAGAGTAAGCCTGCGGCCGTGAAACCAGACCTCGTTTGAAAGGCGGCTTATGACCGATTTTGAAATCTTTTTCCTGGTTTCCGTGGCAAGCATGCCGTCATCCCCTTGCTCCAGCCTTTCTCCCCTGTTCAGCATCGTGAATATCCCCCTATCAACGGCAAACGGACGGAACTCTTCAATAAGGTCATAAATAAGGGTTGGTTTTCCCGTCTGATAGCTGTGAAGAAAACCCGCCATAGGATTAAGTCCTGTCCTGATAACTGCATTTAAACAATCTCCATAAAGGACGCCATAACCGTAGTTTAAAGCCGAATTTACCAGGTCAGTAGCGCCGTGCCTTACCCGTCCGGAGAACTGTACCCCATTACGAAACAGATGTCCCACGATCTCCCAATATGCAGCCCCGAATGCCCCTTCCCATCCCATCATCTGCTGCCGGAATGTTTCCGGATCAGAAAGAACTGTGGCGTTTTTAATCTTCTCAATACCATCGCTCAGAAATTGTCGCCTTTCTACAAAAATCTTTCCAAAGCCGTTTTCACGGTTCAACGGGTATTTGAAATAATATTTCAGGAGCGCAAACTGGTTTTTGACCTTTCCAAGAATAAACATCTTTGCAAGGGTGAGACCTTTTTCTTTATCTCTTTCAGTTATCTGTAACAAAGAAACCTCACCGGAACTTCCACCCGGCGGACCAACTACTGCAATAATCTTGCCCAGGTTATCTACGAAATGGATGTAGACGTCCTTCTTCATGCAGAGTTCTATCACATCACCGGAGATGGAAATACCCCTTCCGCTTAAAGTCAGTCCTGACAGCCGTACCACCGGTAGTTCGCTTACAATCCTCTGTTTGCTCATAACCACAATCCGTTCCCCTCTTTTCCCGACAAAATGTCCGGGCGTTGTAACAATCAGATTCCCGCTTTCACCAGATTCCTTCCTGCACTTTTGTCTTTTTCTTGCGATCTTTTTCTCAACAGAGTGATTTATCCTGGCAGTATCATGGTTGACATCATCTGTCTCCACCGTTTTTATGGCTTGTGCCCAGAGGCCTTCCCATTTTTTAAAACCGTCTCTTTTCCCATCCGCAATCAAAGACGGAAAGGAAAGCCCCTGGGGAGGAATACGATCCCACTTTCCCGTCTGAATCTTCGAAGTAGTCAGAGTCAGGAACTCTTTTTCTATGAGACAATCAATCTCAGAAAACTGCCGGGTGGGGTTAAGAAAGCTATAATACCGTTGCCAACTCTCTACCTGGTCTGTCAATTTCGATATAACCTCTTCCGGAGTTTTTACCATTTTTTGTGCCAGAAGCCATCGTATCTTCTTTTTCATCTTTTTTATCTTTTTTGTATCAATCGTCCTCTCTTTTCCGCAAAAACGGACTCCCAGAAAGGTGAAGCCTTCATCAATGTGTTTTGGAGAAGATTCATCACGATTCAGCATCAAACCGAGGGAATCCTTTAAAAATTCCGCAATCTGGACATCAGATGAAACAACCTCTTCCTGGCTCTCACCCAATATCACATAGTCATCGGCATAACGTATCCAATCAACTCCCAATTTTGTGGCAAACACGTCCAGGGGATGGAGATAGAGGTTTGCCAGGAGCGGAGAGATAACACCGCCCTGACGTATACCTGCCTGCACGTTCCGCCAGTGTCCATTTTTTTCCATTAGACCCATCCTGCACCACAAGGCCACCAGCTCGACCATTATGGGTTCTCCCTGCACCAGGGCAGAAAACTGTTCCATGAGGCGGTTATGGTCTACGGTATCGAAGAAATTATCAATATCCCTCTGCACTATCCACGTCTTTTTTCTATTGTTCAGGCTATGTTCAACGCGCTTTATAGCCTTATAGTGACCCTTGCCGGGCCGATAGGCATAGCTGCAATCGAAAAACATCTTCTCGGCAAGAGGTTCTACCACCTCCAGCATAGCGGCCTGAACTACCTTATCGGCTACGGAGGGAAGTCCCAACTCTCTCCACTCATTTTCCTCATTAAATTTTGGAATATATGTTACTGCGGCAGGTTGAGGAATATAACGGCGTTCTCGTATATCCTTCTGCAGTTTGGTGATATGTTGATCAAGACGGTGACCAAACTCCTCTACGGTAATACCGTCAAGCCCACCGGCGGCCTTTTTTGAGGCAATGCGGCGGTATGCGGTAAGGAAGTTAGACGTGCTTAAGAACTGTTCGAGAAGGTTTTCTGCTATCATACTAACGAATTAATCGCACGTTTTGTGAAAAAGGTGACAACGAAAAACCTAAATTCAGATAACCAGTATACCTAAAATACAATGTATATGGCAGAAAGCCCTTCAATTATTTTTTATCTTCGCCTAAGCATAATATTAGATCCTTTCCTTAGTTTTCAATTTTGCTTTTTTAAACAATCTGTGTAAACGTATCTATGTAGTTGCCTGCCCCCCTGATATGAAAAATACGTAGTCATTGATCTTCTACAGGAATTTTTTTTACACGATACCCGTATTCGTCTATTGATACAATAGCCCCTTTAGCAATAAAAATTTCTACGGAAGGTAGCACATTCAAAAGAATTCTCGTAATTATATCCGGTTTGGCATCGGCAACTCGCAAGGAAACAACACTTGGGCTGTTAAGTCCGCTTTGAACAATAATTGCGGAAAAATCTAAATCTTGAGTAATAATTACAGCCTGCTCTTTGCTTGCTAATTGAATAATCTCACTGTCGGAAGACGTAGAAGGAAGATTGTCTGTAACACGGGTAACCGTATACCCTGCTTTTTGTAATTCTTTAACAGTAAGTGGTGAAATGTGTACGTCTGCTATAAACTTTAATCTCATAGCCTCTACTCATGAGTGACTTGAAGGGGATAATAGTATTCTCCGGCAAGCCATGCTGCATATTCTATCGCTTGAAGGATGTCTTTCTCTTCAAGTTCCGGGTATGCCTTCAATATTTCTCCATGACTCATACCTGAAGCAAGTAATTTAAGTACGAAGGCAACGGTAATTCGCATTCCCCGTATAGTAGCTTGTCCCATACAAACTTCCGGCTTGACTGTTATACGATCAAATAATTTCTTTCTCATTCTTGCCTTCCTTTCCTGGTATTTATTCTACTTGTACCTCTCATGTAGGTCAGGGCATTTCCCGCTATAATAAACCCAGTTGTTCCGAATTTCAATGGCTAATCATCATCGGATTGATCAATTTATTGGTAGGCGATGCCTACCCTACATGGCTGTAAAACTTTATGGTCCAAAATCTGTGTAATCCGTGAAATCTGTTGTTTCAATCTCCTTTAATCTCCTTTTATCGGTCTGAGATTTCACCTTGTTAGATTATACCATATTTACTGTATTTCTTCAGGTTAAACCTCAGATTGTGATATAAAAGCTTCCCTTAAACTCTAACCTGCACGTACCGGACAACACGCCGGTATGTCCGCAACATTAAGTCCTTCCTTTAGTCTTCAAGGCAGGACGGCCTACTTCATACAAACAAGTGGCAACTACGTACCGTGACATTAGTTCCTTCCTTTAGTCTTCAAGACCGGATGCACCTCACTGACATCCATACCGGAAGGGCTTGAGGTTGTACCGTGACATCAATTCCTTCCTTTAGTCTTCAAGAGGAGTCTTGGTGGCGACACCAAGACGGCGGACAAGAGTACCGTGACATCAATTCCTTCCTTTAGTCTTCAAGTCCCGTGTGTCGGTATATTTCTCATAATTTTCATAAGGTACCGTGACATCAATTCCTTCCTTTAGTCTTCAAGGCAGAAAAAGTTTGCCTTAAACACCTGTTTAAGCAAATCGTACCGTGACATCAATTCCTTCCTTTAGTCTTCAAGACCTCTCAAACATTGAGGTTATATACTGGCAGGAAGGGTGCCGTGCTGTAAACCATTGAAATTGCCGTAAATAAAACGTTGGAAAAAAGTTCGCAAACCTCCTTTCTAAAAGCATGAAAAGGTTGAAATTTGCATAACGCAAAAGTGTTAACCCATTGATTTTCAAACTACTTACCTCATCTAAAAATTTCGCAAACCTCATGACCGGATTATCGAGAACCGGGATTTTCGAAAAAACCGCCTTTCGTCTCTACGCTCTCGCCTCCACAAGACTGAAAAAGCTCCTGAAGTATATATCTCTAAAGTTCTTTACTGATCAGGGCTTATAATCTAAATCAAAACACCCTGTTTCTTTATACAAGATTAAACTTCTTGCGGATATTTCCGGATCATATACCGGTCTTTCGCAAACCTGCGGAGATAGGAACTACACAAACGAGGTTTGCGAACTTTTTTCGAATAACACACTGAGACAGATTTCACGCTAACTACGCCCCGTCACTTTTGTTATCCCACGTTGATAGAGAAATACCGACATTCGCAAAACGTCAACCCGTTTTGTGCTCGTCCATTGCAAATCTCAACGTTCCATAGCAGCGAACTTGGTCACTCATGCAGCCAGTTGCTCACGAATTTGTATAGTAATATCAATTTTTTCCATCAATCCTCTTTATTTCCGTAGTTAACTCTGCCCTGAGTAATTTTAATTTATCATCTAAAGAAACAATGCGTGCACTTAATTTATCATCCAGGAAGGCAATGCGCGCATGCAATGTCTTGTCTAAGGAGTCAATCTTCGTACTTAACTTTTCGTCTATAGAACTTATCCTCTCGTCCAAACGCTTTATTTCTGCACGCAATTCCTTATATATTCCAATAAATATACCGTATTTACTTCGCTATTTCTATATCTTCAGCCTTTGGTATCAACCCCTGTACAATGTGGAACGTCACCTTTTGATCTTTTTTTAGCAAGTTATTTCCCCGGATAGAATTCTTGCTTATCGATACCTCTTTGCCGTCATCCATAATAAGAATACCGAAACCCTTACCTTCATCAAACCATTTAACCTTACCAATTGATTTCACAGAAGGTAGAGATTTAGGTTTTGTGCGTATAGTTTCACGACCCTTTTCATCACTGTTTTCTGAAGTAGAATACTCGGCTTCCTTCACAAAGGCATTCCATGGACCCCACGGGGTTCTCAGGTATTCTACCCGTTTATCATGAGGCAGCAGCTTTGTATCAGAGAGCCGTTCATACGTATAGTCAGATATTGCTCCCTCAGCGCCCTTGTTAAGGGCAGGATATTTTACGGTGGGTTTGTCGTCGGGTATGCTGAGTAAAGAACGGAGGTCTTTGATGTGTTTTACCTCGTTCCATTCCATATTTTTATGCGAATCCGAAGGGGTAAACCACTCAACCAGCTTTTCTCTTCCCCTCTGTACATAAACCCCAATTTCATTTTCGGAGGGCTTCCAGTTTATATCGTCTTGATGAACAGTAAAGGTCTGTAACCTCTCTATCGCTATTTTTACGCTACCAAAGCCTAGTGGCTTACCCATGCCAAGTTTATGCCCCATTCCCGGCTCAAGTTCAAGGCAATAGCAGAGAAGCCCTAATTCCCACTCCCTCAGATTCTCAAAATAGACATCAAAGGTAAATCTATTGTCCGCAGCTAATGGTTCTACGGTACGATTATTTTCAGTCTTTGGTGTTATATCGTTGTTTCTTAGCACCTCCTGCCAGCCATTATGATGGACATAAAATTTTCTCCCTGGTACGTCACATTTATCGGAGGGTACTGACCATGTCAGGCGTGGTCTTTCAAGGAGTGGAAGGGTCACATACCCACCACAACCATTTTCCCTCTCGGTCAGCCATTTGGGTTTGTTTATAAGGTTTGCAAACCCGAAACGAACCCGTCCTTTGTAATATGTCGTACCAAAAAGCCGGCATGTAGGGCAAAGGCCTTCCGGGTGGATGGAAAGGAGTTTTTTATCAAGAGAATCTAATATGCCGGATAAAAGACCTTCATTAACCTCGTGAACGCAAGGCAAGAGGTTTTTGTGGGGTAATCGTTCTCCCAGTGTTCTGCTGTCGGTTATCCGTGAAAGAGGCACAGGCATGATAGCCTGTACGGTTTTGTCTGCGCCTTCATTGGGAATAAAATAGACCAAATCACCGTCGGTAAGTTCTCTCTTTTGGATTTTTGTGGTAAATATCTTGTTAATATGCCCAAAATTTTTCTCATAATCGCTCAGTACATCTTTGTATTGTTTACAGACTTTTGAAGATACTTTGTATTCGATTGTATTTTTTACCGGAATACAAAATATACGCTCGCACCGCTTGGGAATGGTGTATTCAACCCGATCTTTTATAAATTTTAAGACAGGTCTTGGATATCCCTGTTTAAGACTATTTCGCTTCTCGTGTGCATTATGGAAGATATTGAGCTTTTCCCAATCCCAGGTATCATTAAAATCTTTATCTTCCTCATTTACATTTTTTATATTCACCATGTTAAGCCCGGTAAACTTTATCAATCCACGCTCGGTTCCGTTTTCATGTAATTCCGCCAAATAATCATTGGGATTTTCTCCTGACTTAAGACTAAATTTTACCAGTATTTCACCCTGTAAAACCTTTTTCAATTCTTCCGGCGTTAAGGACCTGAGGAATATCAAATTTTTTCGGGCAACTTCTGCAATTACATTATTCCGTTTTATTGCAGCCAGAATCTTTGCATTCCTTTTTTCATTTTTTTCTCCATACTGCTCAAATTTAATAGATGCTATAACTGCTTCACTATCATAGAGAGGAAGGCGGTAAACTTTATCAACTAACTTTGTCCTGCCCTTGGTTTTCATGGAATATCTTTCAACTTCGATGATTGAAAACCCTTCGTCGGTTTTTTTCACTAAACCTTTCCGTATTTTTTGAGATGCATCATCTTGAGACTTATTCTTGTCGTTTGATTCATCTTTTTTTTCAGACGATAACCGGCGTGTTATATATTTCGTTTCATCATAAACGCGAAAACACGAATTGGTAATCGCCTCATAAACAGAACTTATCATACCCCGAATCTCTGAGCCGGGGACCATAATTTCATCGTTTATATGAAAAAACTGGTAATTTTTATGTCCGGAATATGTGTTTTGAAGACCAAAGGCGTCCTCATTTTCTGTATCCGGGATGATAAGGGGTGTTACGGTCTTCAGGGTGCACACAATCTTGCCTGAAACAAGCAATTCCCCTTTCTGTTCTTTGTGAAACTGCTCATGGCCGATCATCTCTTGTTCACGATGCACCGTATTTGCCGGCGCTAAGAAATAGTGCGGGTAATAAATATGGCCTCTATTAAGGGATGGGGCACTGTAGGATGGATAAGTGAGATACGTTCCTGGTTCTGGGGAAATATCTTTTTTTACCGGAATTTGAAATCCGCTCTGGGGATTCAGGATGGTAAGGTCTGTAACCCACCCATACCCAATGCCTGTTTTCCCGCCTATTGGATACAACCCGTCCCGTATATCGACCATGGCATCTTCGATTTTCTTCCTATAGTCTTTTACCATATCCTTTTTTATCCAGAATCTGCCTTTCAGAATAATAGGTCTTTCAGGACTTCCCACGAGTGGCAAGGTATTAAACTTCATCTTATCCTCCGCACCGCCATGGAAACGATCAATTGCCACATGGTCAATGAGTTTCTTCTTATAGATCTTCACCTCAGCCACACACTCCTTCTCCCGGTTACCATCGCCGTCCTGAACGGGGCCGAATGGTATTTTATTGCTATCAGAATTCTGTTCAGACGGTAATTTTTCCTCTACGACTTCCAAATCCTCAAACCGCAGCTTGCCAGCCTCATGCTCATTGCCAAAGATCGTACACAGGGTACAGGAACAGTCTTCATGATCATCCATTCCCAGATCGCCGCTTCTCTTTCCAACGGCCATCCTCACAATACCCCGTATAGTCTCGCCCTTGATGGTTGGAACAAATTTTATTCCACCGTTTTCCCATTTCCTCTTCTCATACGCTATACAATCAATATTATCCTTGTTCAGCAAGGCCGATATGGTATCGGAGGATAATAAAGGTGAGGCAATCTTGATTTCGTATTTGACCTCTGTCCACAGGGGACTAAGATATTCATGATAAGACCTAAGCCCCCCCGAAAAGGACATTTGGTTTATAATACCTTCGTGACACAATTGTTTAATATGTTTACTGTATGATTCAAAGAATTTGACTTCTTCTGTTTTAAATAAATTAGTAATTTCTGTTATCGTTTTATTTTCAAGCAATACTTCTTTTTCGATGCCTCTTAATCCTCTTGAACAAATGTATGCTTTAAGCCCTTCTTCATTACACAAATCCCATTCAAACACTTTTATATCGATAAGAGCAAAACGTCCTTTACCCGTAGATCCGGAACCACCAAGCCAGGCCATGCCATCCATCCAATAGCGAATTACGCTCCACAATTCACGCGGTAGCGCATCTTCCCCACGATAACGGAAAACAAACGGAAAAGTAATCCCTTCCGGTCCTATCTCCATATCAAACAACGCCCCCTCGTCTACCGTAGCGGTGTAAGGGTTTAGCCTGATTCTATAACGAATATCGGGTAATTCGATATTCTCACTCCTGGAATCCATTACAGTAATTTTTCGCATAATAGCACAGACCTTACAATCGCATGGAATCATTCTGCCTAATTCCACAATGCAACCACTCCCGCCAAATGCCGTTCTCAAATCTCTGCGGAGGACGCCTCTTATGAGTGAGCGAGGGATACGGTAACGCCCTTTCTTATCCATCAGTATCCTGAAGCTGGTTTGTTCATTTGCTTCAAGTTTTTCATCAGTATTGACAATATCAGGAACCAAGTCCAGGTCATCCTGTGTAGAATCAAAGGATGACTGCGCACCAAAATAAAACGGCGTCTCCGCTTTTAATCTCCCGATAATAATCCATTCTTTAACACCTCCAAGTGGTGTAATTGGTATAGAATTATCTGAGATTAGGCATGGCTCTGTTTTCTCCGGTTCCGGATAGTACTCCGTCTCGCCAAGTGTCCTGAACCGTAACACAATTCCACCCGTCTTTTCCTTATAACACCGGTAGAGTTCATTCCCCAGAACTTCACAGAATGTCCTCCATGCGTTCCTCTTGCTCATGAGCCGCCATAATTCCTCTAATATATTCCTTAACTTCTTGCCGTTCACTTCTCTATCCCACAGGTGGTGTTTATCATTTATGCCTTTTGGCAATTTTTCCCAAATATCCGGTTTCTGTAGCCGCATAGCCCTTATCACATCTGCCAGTGTCCTTGCCTTCTCTATCTTGCCGGATTCATGAAAAGCCCCGACAATTTCTTTAGCTTTCATTGACAGGAGCGTAATCGTATCGTTATCCAGGGAACTGTCATTGTCATGAACAGGAGGTTCATCGTTATCATGAGCGGAGCCGGATAATGGTACGGCATCTTGATGAATTGTGGAATTGTTCTGGTATTTTAAATTTAGGGATGTAATAATACCGGTATCTGGATGCGCATACTCTTTATTCTCATCCTGGCTATTATTTCCAGTCACTTCAATCCTGCAAAGCGCCCCACAGAGCTTGTCAACAAAACACAGAGAAGCCAGGAGCAACCCTTTCGCCTTTGAGCAATCATCATGCATCGTTATTGTACCGGTAAATTGCCACCATTGATCATCATCCACCTCCCATACCTTAAAATAATCATGCGCCTTGCCAGTGGTGTAATCAACACGGTTGAGGATTCGCTCCGATGCAATATCATCAGGATGGGAGAATTTTTTGTCGGTTATAAGGTTCAGGTTATCGAAGTGGATGTCATAATCATGTTTATCGTACTTATTATCCCTGTGTCTCTTGCCCGCCTTATCAAATCTGCCCAGGAGCATACAGAGGGGACATGCGTCTTTCTTCTCCTGTTTTTCAGGGTCACATATTGCCGGTCTTCCGGTTTTCCACTGGATTGTTGGCCTCTTTCTGAGGACAGCCGGCTTATCTTTCTCTGTCTCAAACTTGCCGTTGCAGCAAGGTTCTTTAGCCCACATTCCCTGATTCAGACTAATAAGCTCTTCCGCTGCATTTAGGACTGCCGACCTCAAAAGCGTACCTGTGATATAAGGTTTCCCTATGCCATCCTTATCCTTATGCCACTGGGCAAAGCTCATGCCTCTTAAGTATCTCTTATTTTTCTTTCTATCAGCTTTTGCATGCCACTCAGCAAGGCGGTAGGGTTCGAGGAAGGTGAGATGGATAAAATGTTTTTTGCTCATATTATGAACTTTTCTCTAGCCAAATATCCAATACAATAACGTTAAATTCATTTATTTCCCTCTCTGTCCAATCGAAAGATTTTGAGAATATTTTAATAAATTCCTCTATACGTGCTCTCTCATTTGATATAACAATAACAGCATTTCTGAAGCCTTCTTTACTTTCTATTCTCTCGAAGATTCTTCTCTTTATCGGTTGGATTGGAATCTCTTTAATTTGCCAATCTTCTTTAAGACAAATGCCCCCCGCATAACAGCTATCACCCTTTATATTTCCAAGCACATCCCATAATTTTTTGTATTCCTTGACTGCAGTACAACCGGAAACCTCTTCGGGTGGTGGTATGATAGGATATGCCCCTCTATCATAAGGCAATAAAGAAAAATAAATATGATTTTTTTCAACCTTTAATTCCTCTGTCCCAGCCTCTTCTTTTCCCGCATTGGCAGCTACTTTGTGAAGAAATATGTTATAAAATTCTGATTGCTTATGGCTTTTCCGTTTTTCACGCATTGTTTCAAGTGATTCAAATCGAATAATTCGTTCAGAGACTTGTATGGGAATTTCCTTCTTCACCAGGTTGTTTATCGCTTTCCATAATTCATCTGGTGCCGCATCAACTTCTCTTGTTGGCATACGAGATGCTTTTTCTTCTATAAGTTTGTTCCATGTGTCAAAAGATATCTTAATAAGGTAAGAATCTTCGATTTTTCCCTCAAACCAGAGTTTCAGTGTCTTTAGCAACTCACCTTTGTCTCTGGCGATCTCCATAATATCAATTTTGCTTATCATATTTTCTACGGTATCTAAAAACTCAAGCCTCTGCTTGCCATTCAAAGAGGGACCACAAAGTGCCGGGAGAAAAGTCCAGTATATCTTTTCTGCTTCAGAAAAAATTTCTAAAATTGCATCATGTAATAGACTAACGCATACCCAAATTACTCCTGCGTTTTCTACACACTCCGGAAGAATAGCATCCGAAGTCTCGTCGCTACTTAATCCCAACAATTTTAAGGAAGACGGCACGGAAACAGCTTTAAATAATTTTTTCTGTAAAGCAGATTCTCTTTTAACTAAAGAGAAAAGGTTTACGTCTCTTTTTAATTCATGCCATATCTCAACAAGGTGTTCTACTGGTATTTTTTTGGCTAATTTTTTCCATTTCTTCGAGAGAAAATCATCAAAATAAAGAATAATGGTTTCCAGGATATTTTCGTCATAATCTGAATAATTCTCATACCAGGGAAATCTGTATCTGGTTTCTTCGGGTATCTGAGATAAACATTCACGACGGGTATCGTTCAATACCACAAACCTTAAAGGAGAAACAGCACCTTCCTCCAACCATGAAGTAATAAATGAAAAGATTTCGTCTAGTTTATGGATGCTTTTTTTATAAACAGCGTCCCGGTAAGGTGCTATAAGAAAGTGAATAGCGTCCATGAGATAATTAACCCTGTCAAGAGTAATTAGTGAACTTTCTGCTTCGTGCCATAGTGGAGTATCCTCTGTAGACGTGACCAACTCGGTATCTGATAAGATAGATACGGCAGTATCTACCTGTTTTTTAAGTTCTTCTATTGAATGAGACAAAAAATCTTCGAGCCTGTTATCATGAATAAATGGCTTACAATACTCCTCTAGTCTTTTTAGATAAGAGGTAATTTGAGGTGAATGCGTGTGTGTCTTGCCCCATTCAATGAGCACGTTACAAAATCCCTTTTGATTCATATCTACTGGCTGCATTTTTTTATCCCGCTCAAACTGCCGTTAAAAATAGCGATACACTTTTTATTGTTATCCTCTACAATCTCTCTGATGAGCCAGTCACTATCCAATTTATTATCTAAAAACATGGTAACGGGGCACACATGAAAAACTGGTTTAGACATCATATCATCCCAATTATGACATACTCCATATATTATTGTCTTTTGATATATACCCGTCCATTGTTTAACATATTTAAATAATATTTTTTTACTATTGAATGGACCATTGAGTAGCACTATATTGTTAGTCGTATTAAATTCAAATGAGGTGACAAATTGTTCTAAATATTTCCTACAAAAATTCTTTATTTCCAGATGAATTTTTTTAAACAACGATAACGAAAGGCATGCATTTTCATCGCAGGTGACTTCTTCTCCATCTTTATTCTTTACCGTCTTACAATATTTAAATAAATTATTAAATACAGGGAACGTTGTATTCCAAATCTTTTCCCAAAAAGCTTTCTCTTTTTCTCTTGCATCACGGGACTGTGCAAGTATGTGTTTCCACACCCCCAAGTGCCATTTTGCAGGATACGTAAAACCGTGGAAAAAAATAAGAATATCTCTGGAAATATCAGTTTTTGAATTTTCGCCGGTAATCTTTGCTGTGTACATTTGTGGAAAATTATCTATTCCATCTGTTTTATAGACACTTCTCTCAACATTGCTATTTTTATCAAAAAAGTCTGGATAAAACAATGGAGTCCCGTGGAGCGCATCAAGATCTTTATAGCCAAACACAGGAAGTATAAAGTTTTTTCCTTTTAACCAGAAAATATCCAATAATAAATCATCTGTTTTATACTTAAATTCGTCTATAGAAAAATTATTTTTAAAATTTTCGCTGCATTCCACTTGCCAGCTATTTTGCCATTTACGCCAACACTCCTTCCTTGGTTTGTAGGAAAAACTTGGATAGCAATAGTAGTTGTCGATGAGAATTTTCTCATAATTGCCTAGCGCAACGTGAAAAACCTTCTTCCCATATCCAATTAATACTAAATTATGAAGTATTTCACCCCGTTTAATCCTCATATGATGTGGAATATACTCATCTCTTAATAAAAGTCTATTTTTCTCAGAATCAGTTTTAAGAATCCAAGGGTTATGCGCCCCTTTACTCCTTCCTAATACCTTCGCTTCAGGAAAAATATATCCTATGGGAATATTTTCAATATCTATCATGGCTCAGATGAAATCCCTTCTTTCTGTAATTTTTCCCTTAGTCGTTTCAATCTTACGTTGAGGGTATTTGTTATTACCCCTATTTCTTTTGCTATTTCCTCTTGACTCAAACCTCTTTTAAAACCATTGTATATTGTTTCGATAAAGTTAACGTCTTTATCGGTTATTTGGTTTTGAGGAACCTTCTTTCTCAATATTGCCAAAATGCTTTGTATGTCACTTTCTCTATCAACTTTATCAATAGCTTCTTCCTGGTTTAAATCTGGTAAATTTTCCAGGTTGTTTATTTCATCAGTCGTGTCATCAGGAGGAACCGCTAATCCTTTCTTATGTTCTTTTATTTTATATTGCGTTCTAAAATAATCAGATATCTTACGATAAGCAATCGCTTGCACCCATCCTGCAAATTGGGCGTTAGTATAACCATTACATTTGCCCTTCTGTATGTCTTTAATTGATTCGGATATTATGTCTCGTATGTCATTTACAGGCAATCCCTTCAATGAATTTTTTGCTTTTTCGTGATAGATTAACCTGTTGAGAACATTTACCATTACCTGGCATGATCCCTGCTTCGGAACGGAACAATCCTTGCACTGACCTCCTGTTCCTTGTATTTCGAGACAAGCGTGTATTATTTCTGATGTATCTTTATTCATATTGTTAATCCAATAATACGAAAAGCCACGCTTCTATAGAACATAGCATCTTCACCTGCCCAATAATCCCGAATACGCTCCTTTTGCCAGTTCCATAAATCACCTCTTGCCTTTGTATCACTTGTTTTTTTGTCGCATAATAGCCTTATAATATCTTCTATATCTTCGGGTCGAGATTGCCACATCGTTCCCAAAATTTCATGAGTACCGTTTGTCAGAAAGGCGGTTGCAATGGAAAGGTGTTCATCCATAATATCTGATAGTGGCGGTACGAGGTCTGTTTCACAAGCGCCCAGGATTATTTTACTGCCTTTTAAAATCATCTTTGTACTTTGTAATATCTCGAGATGCGATATGCCGTTTCCTGTTAACTTAAGCCTGGCATTGAAAGGGTTTACAGCATCTGCTTCTCCATGACAAAGAATAACAAGCATTTCCGGTGAAGCGATAATTGTTTTGAGGTCATCAGGACTCGCCGGGTCTTTTACCGGAGAAGTCCATAGTGTTGAATTGGAAACTAACTCCTCATATGAATATTCAGGGAAATTCTTGAGCAAGATGCTTCCCTGTACTACCGCATTATTTTCTTTCGCAGTAAATGACCACGCAGGAAGGTAACAGCATGGATGATTTTCTAAAAATACACCGTTGTTTTTTTCATGTATTGCCCCATGAAGCGGCAATCGATGCAGGAAATCGTGGGGAATGAATAAAACATTTTTATCTTGTGGAATAATACATTCATCAAAGAGAAAGGGCATGGCATTCCCAATCTCTTTGCAGAGTTGCACAAGGGAATCCGCAGCCCTCTCTTTACATCGGTTATAGTTTGTCTGCCAAGTCAAAAAGACATGAAACAATCTTTGGTATTCTTTAACAAATTCACACTTCCAGGTATTTTCATCCTTGTTATAAATAAGGGCATAGCACTTGTTTTCTAATTGATTTACATAAAAATGGATGACTATCCAGTCTTTTGGTATGGAACGTTGCTCATCAGGTAAAGGTCTTCTCCTCTTTTTTAAGATCTTCCGTGCACCCTTGATATATCCACCAAGCATCGCTACTGCTTCGGCTTCAAGGATTCTGCTTATTTCTTCTTTTTCCCGTTTATTTTTTGATTTTTTACCCGTCTCTTCTAATGCTGACCAACGAAGCGAGAGGCGACTTTTCAATGAATCGGCAATTTTTGCCTTTTCTTCTTCTTTATCTGCTGCAATAAATGCCAGGTCGTAAAGCCTTCTCTGTCTTGACCAGTACCAACGCAAATGGAGAGACGCAGTTTCCGCCTCTTGTTCTCGGCAAACCTTATACATATCTAACGATAGTTCCTTCCAGCAATTCTTATTGTCGGATTTAAGTTTATTGATAAACTCAACTGCATCTTCCCATAATGGGTCAGAAAAACCCGATAAATACTCTTCAATAACAACCTTCATGCTTTTTCTTATTTCATCTTCATTCTCATTTTCAAGTTCAAGGAGTTTGTATGCCCTGGCCTTCTCAAATTCTATACCTTCCAGGTGAGAGGAAATAATTTGTTCCAAATATTCTCTACTACTCTCTAATTCACAGTAGCGGATAGCAATCTGTACGTCTTCGATATTTTTGTCAAATTTATCACATCCCGATATTAGGGAATTTTCGAGAACTTCTTTTAATGTATTTTTGTCACATTCATCCTTGTTAACCCGATAATACTCAAGATACAACTGACTTTTGATCCTCCATGCCTTCTCAAGCAAATCTATATCAGAAGAATGAGATAAAATATTTTCGGAGGATTGGATTTTCTTAATGGCACTTTCAACAAAGCCAATCCCTTTTTTCAGCGCCTCTTTTTTCTTTTCGGGTATCGTTATACCTTTTGGACGAGTAATAAGGCTTCTCAGAAGGTATGCCTTTGCGATGAGGACAAAGGTTCTCGGCTGAAGTTTTTCATGTCTATCCTTATAAAGACCCATAAGTAGTCTCAAGGCAGATTCAATCATTTCTTTGCGTTTCTTATGTATATCTTCGGAGGAAAAATTCTCTATATTCTTTTCTGCCATTTCGAAAATAGCGTTTTCATAAGCGACATGATTAGTTTCATTCTCTGCAAGCACCGATGATGATTCTTTCGCGGGGATTATGCCAAATTGGTACAAAGAAGCGCTCTTATGGATCTTCCTGTATTCGTCATAAGCAATGATGTTCTCTGATAGTTTGTTCGTCTTAGAGTCTCTTGCAGCGCCTTGAAGATTTCTTATGATTGCTTCAATCTGTACTCTATTTTTCATTTGGCAGGTATTGATAGTATTTGGAATTTGAAGATTAGGATTAGAGGTAGCATGATATTCATTTTATTTTTATCTGTCAATAGTTTTTTAGCTTATAGACTAAACCAGTAATTTATATCACTTCCATCGTAATAAAACGACTTAATAAGTAACACTAGTACCAAAGTAAGATGCATTCAGAAAAAAACAAATCTCAAACAGAATTCGGGAATAAGCAAGAATATAAAAAACATTGTCACTCCTAAAAGAAATTGCACGACTTATTAAGGAGTAAATTTGAAAAAATCAAATTCTCAGGGAAAGGATGTTGTATGGTAGACAAAACCAATCTTAAAGAACAATTCATCAGGATGGTTAAAACTGATATTGAAAAGCAACGACAGTCGTTTGAGTCGGCAAGGCAGGCATCTATTGATGCGCCGGGAAAGATGCAGAGCAGATATGATACGATGGGAATAGAATCGGCCTGGGTTGCAGACGGATTGGGAAGGGCGCTCCGTGAAAAGGAATTGAATTTAAAATATCTTGAGACTTTTCAATGGACTGAATTTCGTATCTGTGTAGGCATAGGAAGTATCGTAAAAATACTATCTAGTGATACGCCTGATCCAGAATATTTTTTTGTCCTCCCTGTATTAAGCGGCTATGAATTGTGTGAGAACGATATGACAATAACAACACTATCTCCGGAAACACCACTTGGCAAGGTCTTGCTGGGAAAAAAAACGGGAGAAAAAATACCGGTGAACTTTCCCACACATCGAACGATTACCATTGAAGAATTAATATAAATTTTACCAGAACACACTTTAATTGGAGAACGAAATAGTATGTACAACGCAACCAACACCTTAAAATGTACAGAGAGAAACTCCGATATTTTTTCATGCTTTAAAAATACTCTTTGGCAGTTTGACAGGATACAGGTGTTGAAAAATGATACGCTCAGGATTAAAGTTACCAACAATTGTCCCCTGACCTGCAATTTTTGCCACCATGAGGGAAACCTGAAAAGCAAGAATCTTGTACTGAATCAAGACTTAATTCATGGACTCAAGAGATTGCATACAGAATTAAAATTAATGCAGGCACATTTAACCGGTGGAGAGCCTACATCCTATCCTCATTGCAGAGAACTTATCAGTGAATTAAAGTCAATTGGCTATCGGGTTAAAATGACTTCTAATGGTCAGTTCGACTCGGATTTGATCATGCAACTAAAGAATGCCGGTTTGGATGGTGTAAATTTCAGCGTACATACATTAGACCCACAGAAACTCTGTAGTCTTCAAATACAGCAGAAAAACAACGTGTGGGGTTTACATGCACTGAATCGGCAGCTTCGTAATATACAAAAGGCATTGGAATCTGGTTTAGAGGTAAAAATTAATACGGTAGTTCAAAACGATTCGGATATTCATGACACACTCAAGATAAAAGACCACTGCAAGAACATGGGAGTTAGTTTTCGAATATTAAACGACCTGAAGCAAGGATCATTCTCTATCAAACGGATTGATGAAGTCTTAAAATCAATGAGCGCAAGACTGGAATGTATAAATCTTGTCGATAAGTCTTCCAGCTATTCTCTTATTATGATATCTCAGGATGGATTTAAATTTAAGATAAAGTGCATCAGAAAAAACATTCTGGAAACCTTGTGCGAAGGTTGCAAGGAAAGAAACAACTGTATGGAATGGTTTTACGGAATTCGGATAGAACAAGCAGATGATACGGCAGTAGTACGTTTATGCATGCAACGCCAGGACTATCCAGCTATACAAACGTTTGAAGAATTTTTCACATCAAAACAGTTCTGGGAAATTTTATAAACCGATGTTCGTAAAACTCTCGGAATAAGAATCGATAAAAGATATTCACCATGATATCGAAGTTAAAACAAAAATAAAAAACCATGAATAAATTTTTGAGAATTATTGTCACCTTTACGATGAATACACAGACTTAATATGTAGAAATTATATCAATAAATACTTATTTATATTACACGTAAAAAACCAAAAAAATTACATTATCAAGGAGATAAAGACATGTTAAAAATAACCGACATTGAAAAGGATTCTCAGAAAAAGTTACGGAAAGAGTTGCTCAAGAGAGGTGTAGATCCAGATGCAATCAAAGATCTGCCGGTGGGAGTAAAGGAGAGCAATCAGTTTATATTTAGATATGGCAATACAACCGTAAGTATTCCCGCACCATCTCAAGATGTTATGAATTCCTTATTTAAAAAATATTCCGGGGTCTTTGTTGGCGCATCAATTGTTCTTTTAACCATGGCGGTAGTTAACCTTACTAGTAGACCATCTGGAGAAGATTAAAGAAACAGGAAAAATTGTCCAACATTGATGACTATACAATAGAGCCTGCAGATATGAATCAAAGTCAGATAAGTTTTTACCGATTGTTCATAACGAATAATCTATCGTTTGAAATTCTGCAGTCAGGTAGTAACTCCCTCCGCTAGCCATTATCTTCTGTGTTGGCGCAATTTCTCTCCATCTTGACCCCAACAATTCATAATGAGACAATTCAATCAAAAGGAAACAAAATTATGAGGAATCACTACGATACCTACAAAATGCCAATAGAAGACAACTAATTAAGAACAACTCAAAACAAATCGTCTTGTTTGCGTTGAGAAAGCTATGTATGATATTCTGCGTTGATTGTGACATACTCATGGGATAAGTCACATGTCCATACCGTATCTGAGTAATTCCCCAATCCAAGTTCCAAACGGATCTGAATATCTGTGCTTTTCATGGATATACTTAATGTAGTAAGATTACATTGTGCCGGCATTCCTTTAGCGAAGATCAAGATATCGTTGATATAGAGATTGGTCTTTGATTCGTTCAATTCCACACCTGCATAACCAGCGGCAGAGACGATACGCCCCCAATTGGGGTCTTCGCCGTTGATTGCTGTCTTTACCAGCGGAGAATCTGCAATTGATCGGGCAATCCGTGCAGCATCGCCTCGTGACCTTGCGCCAATCACATCGATCTGGATAAATTTCGTAGCGCCTTCTCCGTCCTTCACAATAGCTTTTGCCAGATAACTGGTTACGTAATCCAGACCTTGCTGAAAAATCTGTAAAGGCGACCCACCGGTATTCTCCTTACTGGAGGAGATATGTACCCCGGAGGCGCCATTTGCGATAATGGCAACGGTATCGTTTGTGCTCGTATGACCATCGATGGTAATGCGATTAAAAGAGGATTCTACGGATTTCCTGAGACATTCATCGAGAAGAGAGGCTGGCAAGGAGACATCTGTTGTAATAAAACATAACATGGTGGCAAGGTTAGGGGCAATCATTCCTGCGCCTTTGGTAATACCGCCAAGGATTACATCCTTATTCTGTATCTTTAATCTGACGGCAATATCTTTCTGCCGGGTATCTGTTGTCATAATAGCCCGTGCCATGGCATTACCATGCGACGGAGTGCTTCCCAGCGATGCCGTTGCTGCCTGAATGCCAGCACGAACTTTATCCATAGGGAGAGATCTTCCAATGATCCCGGTAGAGGCAACAAGTATCTCATCCTCAGAAATTTTAAGGCATTCTGCTGTAAGCCGTACCATCTCTTCAGCATCTTTATCACCTTGTTCTCCTGTACATGCATTAGCATTTCCGCTATTGATAACAATAGCCCGCGTACGTCCCCTTTGAACAGCTTTTCTGCTAAGCTTTACAGGCGCTGCATAAATTTGGTTCGTTGTAAATAACGCCGCACCGGTTGAAGGATATTCTGAAAAAATGATCCCTAAATCAAGACTATCTTTTACTGTTTTTATTCCACAAGCGGCAGTCCCTGCCGAGAACCCCTTAGGTGCAACGATGCTTCCAGTATTCATAACTTCTCTGGTATAAGACACTCTTTCTTGCATGGTATATCAGTCAAACACGGACAAACAATCCCTGTCCAATGCATACAGGGACATGGTTTGTTCATGCCACCCTTTCATGGTAAAATTCTCAATATTAAAATAGAAAAATACTCATTAGTTCAATACTGTTTGATGTGTTATACTGTAGATATTTTAGGAAGGTAATCATTTTTTTAGATCGCATAAAACAGGATTATAAAATAAACACGGCTGCAGCAACTACCGTAGTCCACAAACCATTCTTATCTCCCCGTGCAGCTTGTGTAATATTCCTTGTTTTTACGATTTTGCCACTCATTCTGTAGATCTCTTTACGCTCATCGTAGTTCTTTGCCGGATCAAATTCGATACCTAAGGTACTCGCAAGCATAGTAGCCGCAAGGTCCTCTGCATAATCGCCCGATTTCTCTTCAGTCTCACCAAATGCATGGTGCTCACTGAGATATCCGTAGTGCGCATGCTCAGAGGGAACAGCCATGCCAACAGATGAAGAGATCATACGGTTGGGCTCACTGGTGGAGTTTTCACTCATAACACAAAAAATCACTTGTCCTGCTTTTAGCATTGCAACGCCCTGTTCTCTTGTAACAATTTTACAATTTGGCGGAAAGATACTCGAAACCCTTACCAGGTTGCATTTCTCAATCCCTGCTTTCCTCAGGGCAAGTTCAAACGACTGCAATTTATCTTTATGCTTTCCTACCCCTTTGGTAAAGAACACCAACCTTGGTATCATCATAATCGATTGGCTCCTTTCAATAGTGTATGCAGTATAGATACAGAACCTAATGAAACCCGATTTAGTGAAACAAATTTCTCCACGAAATGCAATAAAATTTCAAAGATAGAAATAATTTCAGAAAAACAGAGAAAAGTGGGTTATTCCCCTGTAAAAATTTGAAAAATATATTGTATTTATTAAAATTTTGTGTTATTTAATTCCTTAAATTTGTTACAATACATACTTATAATTATTTTTTATAACTTCTTGTTTTAACGTGAGATGATATTGATGAACTTCTCTATGCAAGACCAAATAACTCCTTTGATAAAGAAGAGCTTCATCTATACAATATCATAGAATAACTAATATTACTACCTCGGTCGAAATACAACTGAATTCTCTTTCAGAGAGTTCTTCATGGAAATGGAGAAGTTCTTGACTCAAAGTCCATGTCACAAATATACCCGGCCGTTCAGTTCACCTATAAGCACGTTTTCAAAGGTTTCAATAAACATTATCCCTATCAAAAGAATCATTACCCTTTTTAACATCCATGAATAAAAAAGATAAAGTAAAGAAGAAAAAAGATAAAGCAAAAACGAAAAAACATAATATACGACATAAGTGGAAATTGGGTATTGAGGAGCTTGCCACAAAACATTTCGATGTCTCCTCAAATGCAGAGCTCATCGTACGCGAGGGTAATTATCAGTATAATATACACGATCTTGTAAAGCGATTTGGTACCCCGCTTGAGGTCGTATTTCCTTTTGTGATTGAGGAACGTTTAAACGAACTCATCAACACCTTCAAATATTATATCCGGCTCAACAAATACCGCGGCAAATTCTATTTTCATTATCCCATGAAGGTGAATCAGAATAAGGAATTTGTCTTACCTATTATCTCCGAAGGTGCGCATATCGAGGTGGGATCGGTTAATGAGCTATGGATAGTCAAAAGAATGTGGGAACAGGAACAGTTTTCCCGGCAAATAAAGGTTATCTGCAACGGCCCCAAGACCAATAAGTACCTTGGTCTCATTTACGAATTGAAACAAAAAGGACTTGATATTGTCCCTATCATTGAAGACCGTTATGAGCTTGATTCTCTGAAGGAATACCGGGGAGAACTCGGCATCCGTGTAGATCCGGAGATCAAAGTACAATCACACTGGGATAAACGGATTGATCGCTTCGGCTTTCCCGGACGGGAACTCTTAGACCTTGGACGTATCCGTAACCTGAAAATACTCCATTACCATATTGGGTCACAGATCATTAAGTTAGAAGATATGATTTCTCCCTTAAAAAAGGTAATGGATGTTTACATTAAACTTAAGGCTATGAACCCCACGCTCGATACCATTAATCTCGGCGGCGGCTTTGCCGTTCCCTATATAAAGCGCAAAATGTATTCAGCCGATAGTATTGTCAAACGCTTGCTAAGAACCCTGAAGGAAATAGCAGACCGGCGTGGAATTCCACACCCAAACATTATCGTTGAATGGGGAAGGTATCTCGTGGCGCCTGCACAAATCACTATCTACAGAATCATCTCTCAAAAACCCATACCAAAATCTACAGCTTCATGGTGGTACATTATTGATGGCAGTTTTATCAATGACCTACCCGATACGTGGGCAATTCACCAGAAATGGCATGTCGTTCCGGTAAACTACCTGAACGCCGAACGTTTATCCCGCGTATGGCTTGCCGGGTCTTCGTGCGATTCGGATGACAAGTATACCGGCAACAGTAATTATGTATCTTTACCCAGATTGGAGGATTTAGAGCAGAACGATAAATCACTGTACATCACATTCTTCGATACAGGGGCTTACCAGGATTCACTAGCCTCACACCACTGCCTGCTCTCGTCACCAGCCAAGATTATAGCTCAAAATGGCGTTATCACCGTTGCGCGAAAACGCGAGACAGCGGAGGAGGTTGGTAAACAATTCGGATGGTAAGCTTCACGGAGCAACGAAATCTATCTAGGATTTTTCCAGGAAACAATCATAACCAAAATTGCATTCCCGCGAGATAAAAAACCACATGCCTAAGAGAATATGAGGATATTATACATATCAGCAAAATTCCCATCGGCACGCAGCCTCCCCGGAATATTCATGTCATTATTGAAATTCCACACATCTGAAAAGAGACGCCTTCTTCCATTTTCACCACATCAAAAGAATTAAATACCTTGCAATTTTCTTCATGTTTATCTTATTATATCCACAAAGGAAAAAGCAATTTCTGTTCATCTTTTTATCATATGGCGAGGCACTATTGAACGAACAAAAAACCCTTACTCCGACTCCGAAAAATTTTCTTTTCGTTACTATCGACGCTTTGATTGCCGACGTCGCATGGCATGTCGCCAGGGAAGGACACTCTGTTAAGTTTTACACTGAAAGTGAAGATGAAAAAGAAGTCGGCGACGGATTTATACAAAAAGTAGACAATTGGGAAACAGAAGTCGCCTGGGCAGATGTAATCATCTTTGACGACGTGCTTGGCCAAGGAGCAAAAGCACAACGATTACGACAACAAGGAAAAAATGTAATCGGAGGAACACCCTACACGGACAAGCTCGAAGATGACCGCACCTTCGGACAAGAAGAACTTAAAAAGCACGGCATACCCATCATCCTCTACAAAGAGTTCACAAATTTCGAAGATGCCATAACCTACGTTTACCAAAACCCCGGACGCTATGTCATTAAGCCAAGCGGAGAATCACAAAACACAAAAGGACTCCTTTTTGTCGGAGAAGAAGAAGACGGAAAAGACGTCATACAAGTGCTCGAAGATTACAAAAAAGCGCTCGCGAAAAAAATACCGGTCTTCCAGCTCCAAAAACGCATCACAGGAGTAGAAATCGCAGTCGGAGCATTCTTCAACGGGAAAGAATTCGTCTACCCTATCAACATCAACTTTGAACACAAAAAACTCTTTCCCGGAAACCTGGGACCGTCAACAGGAGAAATGGGAACTTCGATGTTCTGGTCAGGACCGAACAAGATCTTTAATGCAACACTCAAAAAGTTCGAACAAAAACTCGCGGAAGAACGTTACGCAGGTTATATCGACATCAACTGCATTGTGAATAACAACGGTATCTATCCGCTCGAGTGGACATCTCGCTTCGGCTACCCAACCATCAGTATACAACAGGAAGGGATGCTCACACCCATCGGAGAATTCCTCCACGGCATTGCGACAGGAAAGCTCAAAGAGTTCAAAACTAAAAAAGGATTTCAAATAGGCGTACGGCTCGTCGTACCACCATTCCCCTTTAATGACAAAGAAACATTCAAGATCAAATCAAAAGACTCAATCATACACTTCAAGAAAAAACCAGCGGAAGGAGTGCACATCGAAGATGTTAAACTCGTCAATGATAAATGGATTGTTACAGGAAACACAGGAGTTGTGCTCATCGTATGCGGAACAGGACAAACAATGAAAGAAGCACAAGCACAAGTCTACAAAAGAATCAAAAACATCATCATACCACACGTCTACTACAGAGACGACATTGGAGAGAGATGGTTTGAGGACTCAGACAAACTCCACACCTGGGGATATTTGAGAGAGATATGAGCAGCGTAATGTGGTACTTTTCTGTGACTATCATAAGACCGATACTGGACACGACCGCATCTTAATTATTTTCTGTATGTCCTGAGCAGGAATGGTTTGTCCGTGTCTGTTTGAATGTACAAAGGGAATAGAAAACACTGACAAACGGAGTTTGTCAGTGCCGCCTACAATTCTCATTTTAATGCGATTGCCCTGCCCTTTGTGGCAAAAAATGCGGGTAAGAGTAATCTTTCTCGAGGAAAAAAGTGGACACATTCCTCTCAGAGAACGGCACCCTTAGCCTGATGCAGATGGCACTTCACCTTCTTCTGCTAGTAGCGGAACGATATCGATTAGCGCACTCTTCCGCTCCGGATCAATCGCGTTCAGGGTCAGGTAAAATAGCTGAACGGAGCGTGTATTACGAACCGTCATGTACTGGGACGGATATAGTTTAATTTTTAAGCTTTCTGGAATACGGGAACCAGCCATTATATACCCAATACTGAACTCGGTCTCTCCATCCTCAGTCACATTTATCGTAGAAACTGAGATGGTGATGGTTGGATACTTTATCTGAGTCGTATGCGCTCGTCTGATTACAATTCGCGTTGGGGATGAAGTGTCTTTCTTCGCAATAACCCGGATTCCATCGAATTCCTTGAGAGAATCGGGGTCATCCCGGAGAAATCCGACTCCTCCCGATGCGGATGGCAACGCACGCAGTTCCATAATTGCGCTTACTAAGTTCTCCCGCAACTCATCAGCGCCGCGTAGTGTGTGTTTATAGATAATCGCCCGAAAATGGCGAAGGTCAAAAGGCAAGTCCTCAATAGATTGGGCAATCATGACGACCTTCTTCCAGAGCGCATGACAAAGGCCAAGCTCGTAAAGCACGTTTGGGTTTCTCCCGGTTAAATCGGCAATAACAATCTCAGCCTTCTGAATGAACTCCCAGACATCACCCATTATTGGCTTGTCCGTATATACTTCATCACCACGAATACAGCGCATGAGAAGGGGCTCGCTCGTAACCGATGGTTTGAGCACTCTTTCGTAAATCTCGCTTAGATTTTCTGAAAATGGCATTACGACGAAGCATAATCCCTCTTGTGTTTCGTAGGTCTTTGCAAAAATATCGCTAATCGACTTCATCTAAAATCCCTCAGTTAGATAGTCATCTCTATAGAAGCTTCATGAGAATTATGGTATATCCTCATTGCTCACGGCAAGGCTAAAGCCTTGCCCTACACCAACTCCGTTTTTTTATAAGAAGAAATCGTAAGATTTTACGCTCCTCATGCCAGAGGTACAGGAGTATTTCTCTGTAAATTGCCTATACCGGCCGGACGCTTGACAAGTTATTATATCCATACAGTTTCTGTTTTTTATCAGAGCCAAACCCGGAAATCAAGCCGAAAACAATAAAATATTGACAATAATAGGAATTTGATACCTTTCCCAGATTACCTGATTTAAAAATACTGGCAGGAACGAAAATGTTTACTGCCGCCACTTTCTCATTATCCACTTCCTCCCTTCTTCTATTAAGAGGAGGGTTGGAGCAAAAACAGAAAGAAATCCCCATTCCTTTAACCCTATCGGTGCAAGGCCAAATATCCTTTCCAGGAATGGAATATACACCAGAGCCGAAATAATTATTAACTCTGATGCTATTCCCAATAGCACTAATTTATTGCTAAAGAAGCCAACCTTAAAGATCGATTCCCTATCGGTTCTGCATGCAAAGACATTTCCTATTTGGGTTACTATGATCGCAGCAAGGGTCATGGTAGTGGCTGTAAGGTAAATAGGTCCTGCGTCCGGCATTTCTACGCCTGGCCTCCAGCCATGTTGGAAGTAGATAAAGAAGAATCCTGCCATACAGGCGACGGCCTCCATAGGGCCCAGAAAGCAATAGGCCCTTAAGAGTAAAGGTATATCTAAAAGCCTCTTATTCTTAGGTCTCGGAGGTTTATCCATAATTCCACGCTCAGGTGACTCTGTCCCCAATGCAAGCGCAGGAACCATATCCGTGCCTAAGTCAACAGCCAGTATTTGCATGACCGTTAAAGGAAGAGGTATCTTGAATAAGACAAAGACTATGAAGGGTACTATTTCAGGAATATTACTGGCAAAGATATAGGTAACAAATTTTTTTATATTGGCAAAGACTGCTCTTCCTTCTTCGATAGCAGCAACAATTGAAGCAAAGTTGTCATCGGTCAGAATTATAGCCGATGCCTCTTTCGCCACATCAGAACCCCTTATTCCCATAGCAACACCTATATCAGCCTTCTTAAGGGCCGGGGCATCGTTCACCCCATCGCCAGTCACGGCTACAACCTCATCCATATCCTTGAAGGCTGTAACCACTTTCATCTTATGCTCTGGTGATACCCGGGCAAATATAACCTCTTCATCCCGCAATACTTTTTTAAGAGCTTCGTCATCCATCCTGGCAAGTTCTAAGCCTGTTATAACCCTGGGATTTTGGGTCTTTACAAGACCTATCTTCTTCGCTATCGAAAGGGCCGTAAGACCGTAGTCCCCGGTAATCATAACTACCTTTATTCCCGCCCTGTGGCATAGTTTTATGACCTCCGGTACCTCAGGCCTTGGAGGATCTGCCATGCCTGCCAGCCCCAAAAATATAAGCTCCTTTTCTGTATTTTGAATGGTAAATCCTTCTGAAAAATTGAGTGGCCTGTATGCAATACCTAACACCCGAAGCCCTTCTTTTGACATGGAATCATTCCCTGCTATAATGGCCTCGCGCATGGAGTCTGCCAGTGCTTCCGCTTTTCCATGTATTACTATACCGGTACAGAGGCTCAAAATTTCCTTAGGCGCTCCTTTCACATAAGCTACAGGTTTTTTGTTATCTGACAGATTAATAGAGGTCATTCTCTTCCTTACAGACTCGAAGGAGAGTTGACCAATCCGTGGAAAAGTCTTTCTCCTCTCCTCAACATCGACTCCTCCCTTAGCAGCCATAACAAGCAAGGCGGCTTCAGTAGGGTCTCCCATAATACCCCACCTTTCACCATCTCTTTCCGGAGGAAGCATACCTGCATTGTTACATAACACACAACTATCAAAGAAAAGATACATTCCATTCTTTCTTATTTCTTCCCTGGAAAGACTTATCCCCCTAAAATAAAAATTTCCTGCCGGCTCATATCTGGCACCACTAACGTTAATAAGCTTTCCATTAACAAATATCCTTATTACACTCATCTCGTTGGTAGTAAGGGTGCCTGTCTTATCTGTACAGATTACGGTAGTCGAACCAAGAGTTTCTACAGATGAAAGCTTCTTTATGAGGGCATTTCTTTTGGCCATCCTCTGAACGGCTATAGCTAATGATAAGGTTACCGTAGGGAGTAATCCCTCCGGAACATTGGCAACGATAATACCGATGGCAAAAATAAATGCAGCGGTAATACTGAGACCGCCTATATACGTGCCAAGGAAAAAGAAGGCAACACCCATCGCTACAGCAAGCATGGTAACAATCTTTGTAACCTTCTCAAGCTCTCGCTGGAGAGGACTTTTCTCTTCTTTAAGTTCCTGAGTAAGAGATGCAATCCGTCCTATCTCAGTATACATCCCCGTTGCAATTACTGATGCCTTACCTGTTCCGGAAGTCACGGTAGCCCCTGCAAATACCATATTGGGAAATTCAGTCCACATAAATTCCCTTTCTTCCGGCACAGCATCCGATGTTTTGTAGATAGGTTTTGACTCGCCAGTAAGGGCAGAATTATCAACTCTCATATTAAAGGCCTCTATGAGCCTTGCATCAGCCGATATATTATCACCCTCCTCCAAAATGATAATATCACCAGGAACAATCTCTTCAATGGGAATTTCCCTGTTTTTACTATCCCTCAATACCTTTGCTTTCCGGGGCAATAATTTCTTCAGAGCTTCCAAAGCCCTTTCTGCCTTATATTCCTGCCAAAAGCTAAAAACAGCATTAATACATATCACTGCAAATATGGCATATCCTAACTGAGGCATATCAGCAACAAAGGCAAGGGATCCGCCAATCCATAGAAGAATGGCAAGGAGATTATAGAGATTTTCTATAAATCTCAGAATGAGACTCTTCCTCTTCACCTCTCTGAGAATATTTTGACCATAACTTTCAAGTCGTCTTTTTGCCTCTGATTCAGACAGTCCTAAAGGATTTGTTCCAAGTTCCCTGTATATTTCATCTATAGAAAGAGGAAAAAAGACCTCTTTTCCACCCTTCTCATAATTAAGAATAATACTGAAGGCATCGCTTGATGTCTTGGCATGCTGAAGTGAGCGACGAAATTGTTTATCTTTAAAAATCGCTAATGTCTTTGAGAGTATCTGAAGATGGAGTGATGTTTCCTCTGTAGGAGTTAAAAAGAGAAAAAAGAGATAGACGAGTTCTGCATCCCTTGCATTGAAATCGACACCCAATTGCGATAGAGCGACCAGGACTACGGGATCCTTAAGTCCATAAATTCTCGCATGGGGAAAAGCCATCCCTTGCCCAATACCCGTGGTACCAGTTGCTTCACGTTCCAAAAGTGCCTTTATTATTGTATCAGAGTCTTTTATCTTCCCAGCTTTTTTGAGAATTTCCACCATCTCACTTAACGCAGCTCCCCTGTGCCTTGCTTTGAGATTTATGGTAATGACTTTATTATCTAAAAAATCGGAAAGTTTCATGACATACCCTCCAGACAAGAGGCTTGCATTTTTTTCGCTACCCTCACGCTTACAGGGATTGCCAACTGATTTCCTGTAATTTCCTTAGCTTATCTTTTGCACTCCCGGAATCGATAGATTGTGCTGCAATTTTTAACCCTTCCATAAAATCTTTTGCCAGTCCCCCCGCAATAATCGCTGCTGCTGCATTTAAAAGCACCACATCCCTTTTTGGACTTTGAATACCATCCAATACTTCTTTAATTGCCTGAGAACTTTCATCCGGTGTATTTACGAGTAACTCAGAAAGCTTTGATTTTTTTATACCAAAGTCTTCCGGATTGAGATAATAACTTTTTATCGTATTTCCTACAAGTTCACACACCTTGGTCTTATCTGCAATCGTTATCTCATCCATACCATCTAATCCATGTACGACAAAGGCATGCTGGTCCCCAAGCCGCTGCAGGGTCTCTGCCATAATAATAGTTAAGTGCTCACTATACACACCAAGAATACGATGGGTAGCATCGGCTGGATTTGCTAAGGGCCCAAGAATATTAAATACCGTACGAATTCCAATTTCCTTTCGGGGACCGATGGCATATTTCATTGCCTGGTGCAACAGGGGAGCAAAGAGAAATCCAATATTAGCTTCCCTGATACATCTTTCTACTATCTTAACATCAGCTTCAATATTGATACCTAACTGTTTTAATACATCTGCACTCCCACACTGGCTGGATGATGCTTTATTACCATGTTTTGCCACTCTCAGACCGGTGCCTGCTACGACGAAGGCAGCAGCAGTAGAGATATTAAAGGTATTTTTAGCATCCCCGCCTGTCCCGCATGTATCGATTATAACACCATCTTCCGCCCTGATCTTAATAGCCTTTTTTCTCATGGCTAAAGCACATCCGGTAATTTCTTCGACAGTTTCTCCCTTCATACGTAAAGCGGTAATAAAAGATGCAATTTGTGCATCAGTAACATTTCCTTCCATTATTTCTGTCATCACCGCCATACTATCTTCAAGACTTAAATTTTGGTTACTTACCAGCTTTGATATAGTCGCTTTTATAAACATACTCGTATTTTAAATAAGATTTTTTACTTGACGTAGAATATTATATAAATTAAAATATTTATTCAAAAAATTTAACCAGATAACAATTTAAAGAAAGGAATATTA
>JAANMX010000420.1_pt1 | contig 56947 bp, 53 predicted proteins | sample 7279681 | NCBI WGS metagenome assembly JAANMX01 (sample SAMN14094542, study PRJNA606508) | bioreactor metagenome | isolation source: A lab-scale SPAN reactor treating ammonium-rich wastewater day 351 | place: Ireland: Galway | collected 2018-01-01
GTGATCGCTGCCGTCAACGTCGTCTTCCCGTGGTCCACGTGCCCTATCGTCCCTACGTTCACGTGCGGCTTCGTTCGCTCAAATTTCGCTTTTGACATGTCGTCCTCCGTTTCAGAACTTTTTCAAAACTCATCGCAATGCTGAGCCCACAATCAGAATCGAACTGATGACCTTCTCCTTACCATGGAGATGCTCTACCGACTGAGCTATGTGGGCGGTGGAACAATTTGGTTTCAATAAGCGGGAGACGGGGCTCGAGGTTATTCGCGGACCCGAAGTAAATTCGGGTCCGCTAAAGCCTTGGGTTCGCGCCCGGCAACCGCTGCAAATTATCAATAAGCGGGAGACGGGGCTCGAACCCGCGACCCTCAGCTTGGAAGGCTGATGCTCTAGCCAACTGAGCTACTCCCGCAAATGCCGACGATCGTGAATCCTAAAGCTCCGTCGTCCGATTTTTTTCAAACACCGCTGACGCCTTCCACCGACGCCGTTCCTTCGAATCACATCATCCTGTGGAGAGGGAAGGATTCGAACCTTCGAAGGCATACGCCGGCAGATTTACAGTCTGCTCCCTTTGGCCACTCGGGCACCTCTCCATTCGCCGAGCCCGGCGAAGCCGGGCTCGTCTAAAGCCCAGGGCGAGTTGCCTCCTCGCCCTTCAACCCACACCGGTTAAGGAAGTTTTTACATCTAAACTTCCATAAACGATTGTGGTGCCAATCCCATCAGGGGGGCGGCTCCGCCCTCCCCCTTCAACCCCCAACAGTCAAGGCACTTTGATTTTTCAAAAGTTCCTTTGTGCCATTGGGAGCTTTCCAAATTTTCAGAGGAAGCGCTTTAGTTCCGCTTCATTTTTTTCTGCACTTAGATTCCGCCGCGCTTTGATGGCCAATCCTCTCAAAAAACAAAAAGCCGACGACCGGGATCGAACCGGTGACCTACTGATTACAAATCAGTTGCTCTACCAGCTGAGCTACGTCGGCAAAGTAAAGCTTACCGGCCCGAAACGCGTTGCGACGCTCGTTCTCGAAGCCAAAATCGGTTCCGAAGGCCTATGAAATTTGTTTTCTAATCCTTGAAAATCGTTGAATTTTTTAGGATTTCACCATGGTCAAATGGACGTGGCCTTCAAAAAAGTGGACCGTGTATAGTAACGCGGCCCGGCCCTGTCAAGCCTAAATACAGCAAGATCGACGGGTATTTAGCGACCTTTTTCGCCCCTCGCGCCGCAGCGCCGCGAGGACTCACTCCCTACTCGATTTCCATCGACTTTTCAAATTTTCGTACAGACATACCGCCGCCGTGGAAGCGACGTTGAGGCTGGAAATCTTACCAAGCAGCGGGAGACGAATCAAGAAGTCACATTTTTCATGAATCAGGCGCCGCATCCCCTTTCCCTCGGAACCCAGGACCAAGAGGGTCTTCGCCGGCCAATCGAAGCCCAAGGCATCCCCGGTGGCGTCCAGGCTGGTCCCCACCGACCAAAAACCTGCCTCCTTGCAGGCCTCGATGGCCCGGGCGAGGTTGACGACCTTGGCGACGCGCAGGTGCTCGCTGGCCCCCGCCGAGGCCTTGCAGACTGCCGGGGTCACGTGCGTCGCCCGATCCGTGCAGATCAGGACACCATCCACCCCGCAGCCCTCCGCGCTTCGCAGGATGGCCCCCAGGTTCTGAGGATCCTGGATCTGATCCAAGGCCAGTAGCAAAGCCGTTTGTTTTTCCGATAACTTAGGAAGCAAAGCCTCGAGTTCTACATAAGGGTATTCGCCCGTCTCCGCGACCCAGCCCTGGGTCAGAAGACCCGGGAGCTTACCTTCGAACCAGTCGCGGCCGACGGCGCCGCAGCGAACCCCCAAGTGCCTGAATTGCGCCAGGGCCTCCTCTAGTTGGGGGTCGGACTTCGCGGTGCTGAGATGAAAGAAGCGATGAAACTTGCGCCGGCCGGCGCGCAGGGCTTCGAGAATGGGATTTTTACCGTAGAGGAATTCGGTCATAGGCGACCGCCCCTTCGGCCGGGGGAGCATAAAAAAAGGCCCGCTCCCCCTAGGAGCGGGCCTTCCCGTAACGTAACATCCTCACAAAATCAAGCCGTATAGGTGCCGAAGATCCGAACCTTCTGGTCCATCAGGTCGGTCTCGATGCGGCGAAGGGCCTCGGGGTTCTCACGCTTCAGGTAGCGACGGGCCATGAAATAGGCCCGTTTGTAATTCTCCATCTTGTCCAATAGGTCTTCCTGGGCAATCAGGTCTCCCGCCTCTTGCAGCTCCATCCGGGCGTATTCGTGACCGAAGGAGCTGTTCTGCAGGATCATCTCCCACTCCTGGGTGCCCTGACTGGCATCCGGCTTTTCGCCGCCCTGTTCTTCCAGGATCGCTCGACCATACTCAATATCGATTACCGCCATCGTCTCACCTCTACCCTTAGACAAAAGCAATTCCTTTGCCAAAGGAACCAAGGTGAAACCATTCTCTATCTATTTAATATTATTATATTTTTAAATTAACCCTGCCAACCCTCCCTTCGCGGGATAGGACCCCTCTCCCCGAAGCCTCCGGGAACCGGGCCGGACTGGTGATTGGAGTCCACAGGAAAAACGGTATGGCTTATGAAAAACAGAGGATGGAATAGGTGATCGCCAGGGCCGCAGCCTTGGTCAGCTTCTTCACGGTACGCATCTCGATACTCCTTTCTCGACGGGGCCTTGTGGGCCTGCCGATTTCGCCGCTTAAGATGGGAGAGAAACGCGAAAGGTTAGTGACGGGATGGAAAATTTTTGAAAAATCTTGCGCTGCCCGGGCTTGTTTTTTGCCGGCCTTGCCTCTAAAAGGGGGCGCATGAAAACGACCGCCCTGCCCAAACTCTACCAATACAACGTCTGCCCCTTCTGCTGGAAGGTCAAGGCCCTCCTCGGCTACAAAAAGATCCCCTACGAGGCCGTCGAGGTCCACCCTCTCAACAAGAAGGAGATCAAGTTCTCCAAAGACTACAAAAAGGTCCCCATCTTCATCGACGCGGCCGGGAACCAGGTCAACGATTCGACTCCGATCATGCAGTACATCGACGAAAAATACCCCGAGACGCCCGTTTTCGCCAAAGGCGGCGCCGAACGCGAAAAGGAGGCGAAGTGGCTGAAATGGGCCGATGCGACACTGGTGCGAGCCTTACCGCCCCTGATCTACCGCAACTTGGGTGATTCCTTGCAGGCCTTCGATTACATCACGCAGCAGGAGAAGTTTAACTGGCTCCAGCAGCGGACCATCAAGTACTCCGGGGCCCTGGTCATGACGATGGTGGCCAAGAAAAGCGCCAAAGAGCAAGGCATCGCCGACCCCGAGGCCCACCTCAAGAAATGTCTCAAGGACTGGGCCGAGGCCCTGGACTCGGACGACTTCCTGGGCGGTGCCAGGCCCAACGCCGCCGACTTGGCGGCCTTCGGCATCTTGAAGAGTATCGAGACCCTACCCGCCTTCCGCTGGATCCAAGACAACCGCAAGGTTTGGGATTGGTACCGGCGAGTCGACCGCGCGGCCTTACAGGCGGCTTAACGGGGGCCGGACGGCGCCACCCAACCCCTGATTTCCCCAAAAACGTCCGGTGGGCTTAGGCTCGTGCGCCCTTCCCCCGCTCCCGCCACTGCTCGGGGCTGAAGGTATGCAGGGCCAAGGCATGGATCTGGCCGCCGAAGAGCTCCCGCAACGCCTCGTTCACCATCCGGTGCTGGTCGACCAGCCCCTTCCCCGCGAAGGCCTCCGCCACCACCGTGACGATGTAGTGGCCCCCGCCCCCCTGCCGGGCCCCGGCGTGGCCGGCGTGCTTGGCGCTGTCGTCCAGGACCTCCAGGAAAACCGGCTTAAGCCGCTCCCCCAAAATTCCCTCAATGTTTCGAATCTGTGAATTCATGCCTTCCCCGTGATATTTTTTTTGAATCCCGCAGGGATTCGTTATAGGAGCCTCCCGGTCCCAGGGCCCTCAAGCCCTCGGCCAGGAACATCCATGGTAAGCGAAAAAAATCCGGCGACCGAATGGTCGGTCGCCAAGGCCATCGAATACTACAACATCGACAAGTGGGGCTCGAATTATTTCTGGGTCAACGACAAGGGCCATCTTTCGATCCAACCCTACGGCCGCGAAGGGCCCAGCATCGACGTGATGGACGTCGTCGACGACATCCGCGAGAAGCAGCTGGGCTTCCCCTGCATCATCCGTTTCCAAGACATCCTGCGCTCGCGAGTCGTCACGCTCAACGAGAGCTTCCGCCGCATCATTCAAGAGTCGGGCTATAAGGGGCAGTATTTCGGCGTCTACCCGATCAAGGTCAACCAGATGCGCGAGGTTGTCGAGGAGATCCTCGACGCCGGCGCCCCCTACCACTACGGCCTCGAGGCCGGAAGCAAGGGCGAGCTGCTGACGGTGCTGGCCCTCAATACCGACCCCCTGGCCCTGACCATCTGCAACGGCTACAAAGACGAGCCCTTCATGCGCCTGGCCATGCTGGGCCGGAAGCTCGATCGCAAGGTCATCGTAGTCATCGAGAAGATCTCCGAGCTGCCCCAGTTGCTGCGCGTCGCCGAGGAGATGCAGGTCGAGCCCTACATCGGACTGCGCGCCAAGCTCACCACCAAGGGTACGGGGCGCTGGGAACACAGCGGCGGCGACTTCGCAAAATTCGGCCTCACCATCCCCGAAATCATGCAGGCGGTGAACATCCTCAAGGAGGCCAAGAAAGAGCATTGCCTGAAGCTCTTCCACTTCCACGTCGGCAGCCAGATCACCGACATCCGCACGGTGAAGGAATCGGTCAAGGAAGGGGCGCGCATCTTCGCCAAGCTTTGCAAGATGGGCTTCAACATCGAGCACTTCGACGTCGGCGGCGGCCTAGGGGTGGATTACGACGGCTCCCAGACCACCGGCCAATCCTCGATGAACTACACCCTCGACGAGTACGTCTCCGACGTCGTCTACAACCTCCAGCAGATCTGCGCCGAAGAGGGGGTCGCCGAGCCCAACATCACCAGCGAGTCCGGCCGCGCGATCGTGGCGCACCATTCCTGCATCATCATGTCGGTGTTCGGCCACATCGAGATCGGCAGCAACCCCATCCTGCCCAACGGCCGCGAAGAGCCCCAGGTCGTGCGAGAGATGCGCGAGATCGTCGCCGGACTCAACCGCAAGAATTTCCTCGCCACCTACCACGACGCCACCGCCAAGAAAGAAGAGGCCCTCTCCATGTTCAAGCTGGGCCTCCTCGATTTGGAGGACCGCGCCAAGGTCGAAACGCTGCACTGGCAGCTCTGCCGCGAGATCATCAAGATCCAGGAAAAGCTCCGCCGCGTCCCCGAGGACACCGCCAAATTAGGCGACCTCTTGGCCGACCAGTACCTCGCCAACTTCAGCCTCTTCCAGACCGCCCCAGACCACTGGGCCTTCGACCAGCTCTTCCCGATCGTGCCCATCCACCGCCTCGACGAGCCGCCCACCCGCGAAACGACCATCGTCGACATCACCTGCGACAGCGACGGCAAGATCGACCGTTTCATCGACCCCATCGTCGACAGTCGCGACACGCTGTCCCTGCACCCCCTCAGGGAGGGCGAGCCTTATTTCATCGGAATGTTCATGCTGGGCGGCTACCAGGACATCATGGGCGACATGCACAACCTCTTCGGGCGCGTCAACGAGGTCCACGTCTTCTGCGACGACGAGGATCCGGAGGATTTTTACCTGGAAGAGGTGATCCCGGGCGACCGGGTGAAAGACGTGCTGTCGCGGGTCCAGTATTCGCCCTCCGAGCTGCTCAAGACGGTCAAGACCGCCATCGACCAGCAGGTGCGCAAGGGAGCGGTCAAGCCCAAGGAGGGCGTGGGCCTCATCGATTTCTACGAAGAGACCATCAACGGCTACACTTACTTGCGCTCCGGCCCGCCGGTCGCCAACGGCGCCTGATCAAGCCGGCGCCGCCGGCTCGACCACCTCGGCCTCCTCCTGCGGCTCGCGGGCTAGGAACATCGCCGTCATCAGCCAAGAAACCCCCAAGCCTCCGGCCAAATCCAGCACGTAGTGCTGCTTCATGAACAGGATCGACGCCGAGACGATCGCCGCCAGCAGGTAAAAGACCGGCGCCAGGCGCGGTCGCTGCCGGCGGACGATGGCGGCGCTGATCATCGCCAGGGCGACGTGGAGGGAGGGAAAGCAGTTGTAGGGCTCGTCGATCCAATAAAAAAAGCGGAGGATATTGGTGAAGAAATCGTAGGGCGGCTGCAGGTCGACGCGCAGCTCGTACTTGACGGGGAAGAGCAGGAAGCAGGTGAAGCAGATCACCCCCGCCCCGATGAAGGCCTTCGCCGCCGCCTTGATGAGGGGGTAGTTGCTCCAGCACAGGAAAAAGGTGAGGACGGGGATGAAATAGACGATCGAGTAAAAGGGCGCGAAGTACTTGATGAAGGGGATTTGGTGGTCCAGGGCGATCGCGAGGTCATAGCTTGTCCCCTGCCGCGACAAGTAGGCGTTGATGCCCAGGTAACCCACGATGTGAAAAGACAGGTTGCCGAGGAGCCAGGCGAATTTTTTAGCGGTCAACGACGTCGACATGGGGCCGTATTTGTTTCTCAGAAAAAACCTCCGCCGTAAAGGCCTCGATAAGGAGCCGGCCCTGTTTCCAATAATCCATGGGAAGGCCGGCCTTGGCGCAGGTATGGCTGAGGAAGGTCTCGGCATCCCAGCCGTAGGAGGTCGCGACCTGCGGGAGTAGCAGACCGCTGCGGCCGCCGGCGCTGACGATCAGGCCGTGCTCGCCGACGCGGATCTGCGAAACGTCTTTTAGGATATCCGGATCGGAGAGGACGCTGATCTCGAAATGCAGCTCCGACAGCTCCTCGAAGCGGACGGGGGAGAAGCGGTAATCCTGGGTCGCCGCCGCCACGGCCATTTCCTGGACGGTCCGAAAGAGCGGCGCGGCGGAGCGGATGCGGCCGATGCAGCCCCGCAGCTCCTCGAAGCGGTGCAGGCTGACGAAGGCCCCGCCGGAGCGGTGCAAGGCCGGCGACTCGCTGGGGACGACGACTTCCCGCCCCTCGCGGATCCGCCGCTCGACGGCGCCGCGCGCCAGTCCCAACAATTCCCCGCGTTCCACAGGCTGCAGCATGCCGCCAGTTTAACGCGTTTTTCTTGTTTCGGTAAGAATCTCTTTCCTGGTATAAAGTTTTCATGAGCCTGAAGGGCAAAAAGATACTGCTCGGCGTGGGCGGCGGCATCGCCGCCTACAAGTCCTGCGAGCTGCTCCGCCGCCTCACCGAGCGCGGCGCCGACGTGCACGTCGTCCTGACCCCCTCGGCCCAGCAATTCGTGACCGCCCTCACCTTCCAGGCCCTTTCCCAACACCCGGTGCACACCGACCTCTTCAACCTGACCGAAGAGTCCGAGATGAGCCACATCAAGCTGGCCGACGAGGCCGACCTGCTCTTGATCGCCCCGGCCACCGCCGACCTCATCGCCAAGCTGGCCCACGGCATGGCCAACGACCTGCTGACCACCGTGGCCCTCGTCGCCCGCGCGCCGGTCTATTTCGCGCCCTCCATGAACGTCAACATGTGGGAGAAGGACGTCGTCCAGGACAACGTCAAGACGCTGCTTAGCCGGGGCTATCGGATGGTCGAGCCCGCCGAGGGCTACCTGGCCTGCGGCTGGGAGGGCAAAGGCCGGCTGGCCGAGCCCGAGGTCATCCTAGCCGCCGTCGAACGCCACTTCTCCGGCGCGGGCGCCGCCAAAAAAAAAAGCCTCGCGGGGCGTAAGGTCCTGATCAACGCGGGCCCCACCCGCGAATTCCTCGATCCAGTCCGGTTTCTCAGCAATCCCAGCAGCGGCAAGATGGGTTTCGCCCTGGCCGAGGCCGCGCGCCGCCGCGGCGCCGAGGTCACGCTGGTCGCGGGACCGGTCGCGCTGCCGACGCCCGAAGGGGTGCGCAGGATCGACGTAGTTTCTTCCGCCGAGATGCGGGAGGTCTGCGAAAAGCACTTCCCCAAGGCCGACCTCTTCATCGGCACCGCCGCGGTCGGCGACTTCGCCCCGGCGATGGCCCTGCCGCAAAAGCTGAAAAAGAACGGCCGCGCCCTGCGCCTCGAGCTCCAACCCACCACCGACATCCTGCTCTCCCTGGGCAAGGCCAAGCGCAAGGGCCAGGTGCTGGTGGGATTCGCCGCCGAGACGGAGGCTTTGGTTTCCAACGCAAAGGAAAAGCTGAAGAAAAAAAACCTCGACCTCATCGTCGCCAACGACGTCTCGCAGCGGGACATCGGCTTCGCCGGCGAGGACAACTGCGTCACCTTGATCGACCGCGGCGGGAACGCGACCCCCCTCGAAAAAATGCCGAAGGCAGCCGTCGCCGAACGGATCCTCGACGCGGTCGAAAAGCTGGTCTAGCGAGCCGTCGACAAGAGGCTTGATTCAGGCCGCAGGCGATTTGCCGGCCGGTTTCGGGGCCAAAAAAAAAGCCCCTCTCGCGAGGGGCTTTGGAACCGAAAATCCGAACCGCTATTCCTTAATGATCGAAAATCCCGAGATGAACTGCTTGAGGAAATCCTCGTTGAAGTCGATGGAGCTTCCGCCCACGACCTTCACAGGAGGCACGGAAATGGTCTTTGCGTCCGGGAGATCCGCCAACATCTTCTTCAGATCGATGGCGAAGGAATAATCCGAGGCGGCCATCCACACCATGCGCCCCTTCAGGGATTCCTTCAGCTGGCTGGCGATCAAGGCGTCGTCCAGCTGCTTCGGATAGGCATCTCCGCTGCCCACGATGATGCCCGGCTTCACCTTGAAGTTGGCCGCGGCCTGGATCATCGCGTTGAACAGAGAGTCGAGGTAGGGCCCGGCCTCCGAAGCGTTGCCTTCGGCCTTCAGGCTGAGGAACTTGGCGTCGGCGTTGAGATCGGCGGCCAGCGCGTTGACGTCGGCCAGGGAGGCGGCCGAGGAAACGCCCATGTCGTAGTGCGAAAACACCTTCGAGACCGCGCGGCCCAAGGTAATGTAAAAGTCGGCCGCGGAGGCGTCCGAAAAATTGACCTTGAAGACCTCGGAAGGCTTCCCAACGAAGGCTCCGCTGATCTCGACCTCCGAAAAGCCCGGATCCCGCGACATCGCTTTGGCCAGGACGTGCCAGTCGCCGAAATTACGATCGATGAACTCGAAGACCTTGCCGACCACGTCGTTAGGCGTGCGCCCAGCGTCCATCTGCTTTTTAAGATAGTGCAGGATCATCGGCCAGCCGTCCAGGTTGCCGGTCAACCCGTCCATGATGGGATCGAAACTGCTGGGGTTGCCGCCGGGCCCGAAGAGGGTATTGGCCGGGACTTTTTGTAACAGCAGGAACTCGACCTCGGGGCTTTCGAAGGCGAGGGCGAAGCGCGAGAGGAAGGCGATCATCGCCGCCTTGGTGTCCGGCTTGTCGGGGTTGGCTTTCACGCTGTCGTTGAAGGCGCAGCTGGCGCGGCCGTTGGCCGTCTTGAAATCGCCGCTGTTGAAGGGGGCCAGGAAATCCCCGCTGCCTTCGCAGCCGTCGACCAGGGCCTTTTCGACCTCCTCGCCCGTCGTCACTTGGGCGGGGCCTTGATCCTCGGCCGCCGGGGCCTGGGGCGCCTTCTGACCCTTATCGCAGCCGGTGTAAGTGAAGGTCGCGAGCAAGACCATCAGACCTAATGCCTTCCAGTTTTTCATGAACCGTTCCTTTCGTGATGAGGGAAACGAAGCCCTTGCAGGCCCCTGTCCCTCTTATCGGAGCCGCCGGGGTCTTAAGTTGTCAAAGGGACTATATAAATATTCTAAGTTAATCCAATAACTTACTGAAGCGCATCGGTGATGACCGGGAGGTCCACCGGCTTGTAGATCCCTTCCTTGAGCCTTTCCTTGATCTCCCCGACCAGCTCCCGGGCCCCGGCCCGGCTGACCAGGCCCCGCCGGGTGTAGCTGCGCAGGTCCTTCACCATCTCCTTGGCATAGAGCAGCTTGAGCTGCCCGGCCGGATCGGCCCTGAGCACCCGCGCCTTCTCGGGCCCCTGCAGGAACTCGATCAAGACCTCGTGACAAAGGTTTTTGTATTCGCGGACGTCCTTGTCCTCCAGCTCGTACTCGCTGCGCTTGGCCAAGAGCTCGGCGGCGTGGCGCCACTTGTTCATCCGCTGCACGAGCAGGAGGCTGTCGAAGATCTTCTTGTTGGTCTTGAAGCTGAACAGGGTGCGCTTCAGGCTGCGCTCGAGGAAGCGGTCGAGCTCTTGGTAGTCCCCTTCCGCCACTTCTTGGAGCGTCGTCCAGACCTTGGGGTCCATCTTGAGGTCGAAACGCATCTCCCAATAAGTGTGGCGCAACGTGAGGGTCTCGAAGGAGCGGATGATCTTGTAGGGCACGAAGAAATTGTGCGCGACGGTGTCGACCGAGAGGTGGGAGAGGTAGCCATAGAGAAAGGCGCGCTCCCGCTCGGTCTCGGCGCGGTCGAGCAGCGGTAGGGCGACGTCCCAGTGATGGCAGTGGTAGAGCTCGCCTGCGTACTTCTTGCCGACGATGATGTCGGCGGCGATGGTGCCGTAGAGAAAGGTCTCGGGGAATTTCTTCAAGAGGGCGCGGATCGCCGGCGCCAAGAGGGCCGCGTTGGCCAAGGCGTGCAGGGCGTAGCTCATGTGGGCGCCGGGCCCCCAGGCGTAGGCCGCGGCGGGCAAAAGGAGATAGACAAGGGCCGCCAAAAGGCCGTAGAGCAGCATGCAGGCAGGTTAGAACAAGAGCCATGAAAACGGAAGAGCTTGCGCGAAAAAAGTTGGAGGCCCTCTACCTGGCCGGCGAGCGGGAACTGCCCCTTGCCGGCGGAATCCCCCAACCCCTCGCGGCTCCGACATCTCCTCCGGCCGCGGCCGCAACGCAGGTCGCCGCCCCGGCGGCGCCTCTTTCCCAGGAGCCCAGCATGCCCATGCCCGCTTCCCTCCCCCGCCCCGCCCTGCTGGATCCCCGCGAGGCCCAGGCCCGGATCGAGGAGATCCGCGCCGACATCGGCGACTGCAAGCGCTGCCGCCTCTGCGAGCAGCGGAACCACATCGTCTTCGGCGTCGGCAATCCCCGGGCCGAGTTAATGTTCGTGGGCGAGGCCCCGGGGCGCGACGAAGACCTGAAGGGCGAGCCCTTCGTGGGGCGCGCGGGGCAATTGCTCACCAAGATCATCGAGGCGATGAAGTTTAAGCGGGAGGACGTCTACATCGCCAACGTCGTCAAATGCCGCCCTCCCGAAAACCGCAACCCCGCCCCCGACGAGATCGCCACCTGCGAGCCCTACCTGCTGCGCCAGATCGAGACCCTCCAGCCCAAGGCGATCGTCGGCCTGGGCAACTTCGCCGTGCAGACCCTGCTGCAGACCGAGTCCAAGATCACCGGCCTGCGCGGCCGTTTTCACCCTTGGCCCTCCGCGATCGTGAAGGCCAAGTTCGAGACCTGCCTGCCGGAAGGCTCCATCCAGATGATGCCCACCTACCACCCCGCCTTTCTGCTGCGAAATCCCGCGATGAAGCGCCCGGTCTGGGAAGACATGCAGAAGGTGATGGAGCTGCTGAAAAAATCCTAAGACCTGCTTGCGACCGCCCTGGCCGGGGCTTGTCCGTCGGGGAGCAGCTGCTTCAAGAGGCCGGACTCGCGCTGGTAGAAGCCCTCGGTGTGGAAGGAATCCCCCAGCTTAAGCAGGGCGTAGTCGAGATGGTGCATCACCTCGTGCAGCAGGGTGCGCAGGAAGGTCTTGAAGGCGACCACCTGGATGCGCTTCGCCGTGCGCATCCAGACGGTGATCACCGGCGTCGCGCCGCGCCGTGCCTCGTAGAGACCGTGCAACTCCCCCCAGTTGTGGGAAGGCCGCCGCTCCAGCACCTTGACGCGGACCGCCGGGGTGCCGAAGACCCGGTTCAAGGCATTGACCAAGGCCTGGGCGCCTTCCTGGGTCCGGGGCTGGTTGCCGGCGGCGAGAGCCTGGGAAAGATAGGCGACGAGGGGCTGAAACCGTTCGGCTTGGGGGATCTGCAGGGAGGTAATGCCGTCGCTGCGGCGATAGATCTTCTTCTGGGCGGCGTTCAGGCGGCGGTAATAGGCGAAGGGCATCCTTGGCCTCGCTTAAGGATCATTTCTTTTTCAAAATTTCCATGGCGACCCGCTTCGGATCCGCGGCCGCGAGGATCGGGCGTCCCACGACCACCGCGTCCGCGCCCAGGGCGAAGGCCTCTTCCGGGGTCTTCACCCGCTTTTGGTCGCCGCGGTCGGCGCCGGCCGGGCGCACGCCCGGCGTCACGATCTTGAAAGAACGGGGCAAGGCGGCGCGCAGCATCGCGATCTCCTGCGGCGAGCAGATCACGCCGTCCATCCCGGCGGCCTGGGCCAGGCGGGCGAGCCGTCCGACCTGTTCGGCGGGCGTGGCGGCGAGGCCGAACTCCGCGAGGGAATCCATCGAGGTCAGAACGGTCACCCCCATCAGGAAGGGCGCGGGGACCTTGCGGCGCCGGGCCTCCTCGCGGGTGGCGGCGGCCGCGGCGCGCATCATCTCGGAGCCGCCGCTCGCGTGCAAGGTGAGCATCTCCACGCGATTGCGCACGGCCTCGCGGCAGGCCTCGGCGACGGTGTTGGGGATGTCGTGGAACTTGAGATCGAGGAAGATCCGCTTGCGCCGCCGCTTCAAGAGTTTGAGGACGTCGGGGCCGTAGTGCGTGAAGAGCTTGAGGCCCACCTTGTAGAAATCGACGGCGGGCCCGAGTTTTTTGAGGATGGATTCGACCTCGCGGATGCTGTCGAGGTCGAGGGCGACGATGAGTTTGGAGAGTTTGCGCATGAATTATTGCCCGCGATGAATTTCCAGCAAACGCTCCAAGGCCTGCGCCGGCGGCACCTTCTCCACCTCGCCCGTCTTTCGGGTCTTCACCTCCAGCAGGCCTTCTTTCAATCCCTTCCCGCCGACCACCACGCGGTAGGGGATGCCCAGCAGGTCGCTGTCCTTGAACTTCACCCCCGGATTCTCGTCGCGGTCGTCCCAGAGCACCTCGAGACCGGCCCCGCGCATCCCCTCGTAAAGCTCGCGGCTGGCCTGCAGCACCGCCGCATCGCCGACGTTGAGCGTCACCAGGTGGAAGTGGAAGGGCGCGATGGGATAGGGCCAGACGATGCCGTTGGCGTCGTGGTTCTGCTCGATGGCGGCGGCCGCGGTGCGGCTGACGCCGATCCCGTAGCAGCCCATCGTCATGACGCGCTCTTGGCCCTTCTCGTCCAAAAACTTGGCGTTCATCGAGGCAGAATACTTGGTGCCGAGGAAGAAGACCTGCCCCACCTCGATGCCGCGGTGCTCCTCGTAGACCCCCTCGCCGCACTTCGGACAGGCGTCTCCCGCGATCGCGCGCCGCAGGTCGAAAAAGCCCTTCGCCTCGAAGTCGCCCAAGTTGACGCCCGTCAGGTGGAAGTCGCGCTCGTTGGCCCCGGTGACGAAGTCTTTCATCTCGGCCACGGCCAAGTCGACATAGAGCGGGGCCTTCAGGCCCACCGGCCCGGTGAATCCCACCGCGCTCTTCAGGACCCCCTCGATCGTCGCCGCCGAGGCCATCTCGAGCTTGCGCACGCCGGCGACCTGCTCGAGCTTCGCTCCGATAAGCTCGTGGTCGCCGCGGACGAGGGCCGCAATGGGCCCCTGCTCGCTCTCGTAAACCAGGATCTTCGCCAAGTCCTGAGGGCGAACGCCCAGGCATTGCGAGACCTCCTCGACGCTGGTCTTGCCGGGCGTCGCGACCTTCTGGAACTTTCCGGAGACCTTCTCGACCTTGGCCGGATCGACCGCGCCGCGCACCGCCGCCTTCTCGACATTGGCCGCGTAGTCGCAGCGCGTGCAGGTCAGCACCGGGTCTTCGCCGCTCTTGGCGAGCACTTGAAACTCGTGGCTCAGGCTGCCGCCGATCGCGCCGGTCATGGCCTCGACGGGCCGAAAGACCAGGCCGCAGCGCGCGAAGATGCGCTTATAGGCCTCGTACATGACCCAGTAGGTCTGCTTGGCATCCTCTTCGTCGGCGTGGAAGGAATAGCCGTCCTTCATGACGAACTCGCGCCCGCGCATCAGGCCGAAGCGCGGCCGGATCTCGTCGCGGAACTTGGTCTGGATCTGGAAAAGGTTGAGCGGCAGCTGCCGGTAGGAGCTGACGTTCTGCCGGATCAGGTCGGTGATCGCCTCTTCATGGGTCGGACCGATGCAGAAGTCGCGGTCGTGCCGGTCCTTGAAGCGCAGCAACTCCTTCCCGTAGTAATCCCAGCGCCCGGTCTCTTTCCAGAGCTCGGCCGGCATGACGACGGGCAGCAGGACCTCCTGGGCGCCGTCGCGCTCCATCTCTTCGCGAATGATCTTCTCGATCTTCTCCAGGACCCGCAGGGCCAGGGCCAGGAAGGAATAGACGCCCGCGGCGGTCTTGCGGATCATGCCCGCGCGGAGCATCAATTGGTGGCTGACGACCTCGGCGTCGGCCGGGGCCTCGCGGAGGGTGGGGATTAAGAGTTGGGATTGTTTCATAGAATTATGGGACGCCCTTCGCCTCATGGCGAGGCGCTAGGCCGCCGGGGGCTCCACCCAGCGGTTGTGCCTTTTAATCAATTCGATCAGCTTCTCGTCGGCCTCCTCGGAGGGGATGTTTTTCTCGACGCAGTCCTTCCCGACGTAGAGGTGGATGCGGCCCGGACCGCCGCCGACGTAGCCGAAGTCGGCGTCGGCCATCTCGCCGGGGCCGTTGACGATGCAGCCCATGATCGCGATCTTGACCCCCTTGAGGTGCTGGGTCTTCGCTTTGATGCGCTGGGTGGTCTCTTGCAGGTCGAAGAGCGTGCGCCCGCAGGAGGGGCAGGCGATGAACTCGGCCTTGCTGATGCGCAGGCGGCTCGCCTGCAGGACGTTGAAGGCCAGGCGCGTCGCCTCGCCGGGCGCCGTCCCGCCGATCTCGATCGAGTCGCCGATGCCGTCCATCAAAAGCGAGCCTAGGGTGGAGGCGGCCTCGAGGGTGAGATCGTCGAAGATTTTGGCGTCGACCGCGAGGTGGATCGGGTGCCGGATCTCTTCCTTGGCCAGGAGGGCCGCCAAGCGCCGGTAGTCGTAGATCGGCTGCCGCGAGTCGAGGCTGAGCGCGAGCGGCGCGCACGCCTTGAGGACGGGCAGGCGGTCGACCAGGGCCGCGACCGAATCGAAGCGCAGTTCGAGGAGCTTTTGGTTCTTCTGCGCGAGGCGGGCCAGCTCTTTGAGCTGTTCGGAGGCGACGCCCGGGGAGACCTTCAGGCGGGCCGCGTCCCAGACCACCAGGGCCTCGCGGGCCGCTGCCGGTTCCGAGACGACGAGGCCGAGTTGCGTCGCCGACAGCAGCTCGGCGGCTCGGTCGCGAAGCGCGTCGAGGGCCTCGGTGCCGGCGCCCGCCGGCGCCTCGAGAAAGAGCAAATCCATGACGGGCTCTTCTCCCTTCCGAGACCCGGCCCAGGATTCCAGCGCCGAAAAATCCGCCGCCGTCGCGGTCGGCGCCGGGTAGGTCGCGACCACGCCGTACATGGCCGCCGCGCCGACCTTGCGCTCGCCGGCCAAAATCGCCTGGCTCTCGCGGCGCTGCCGGTGCATGGGATCCCAGGAGATCTCGAGGCCCTCGGCCGGCGCCGCCTCGGCTTGGCCAAGCCGGTCGTTGAATTTCTTCACCAGCTGCCGGGCGACGGGGATCTCGTGGATGGAGTCCTCGGTCAGGCTCACGCGCACCGTGTCGCCGATGCCGTCTTCGAGCAGCGAGCCGATCCCGATCGCCGACTTGATGCGCCCGTCCTCGCCCTCCCCCGCCTCGGTGACGCCCAAGTGGAAGGGATAGTCCATGCCCAGCTCGGCCATGCGTTGGGCAAGCAGGCGGTAGGCCTCGATCATGATAAAGGGCGAGCTGGCCTTCATGGAGATGATGAGATCGCGATAGCTTTCGGCCTCGCAGAGTCGGACGAATTCGAGGGCGGACTCGACCATGCCCAGCGGGGTGTCGCCGTAGCGGTTCATGATGCGGTCGCTGAGCGATCCGTGGTTGGTGCCGATGCGCATCGCGACGCCGTTCTGCCGGCACTTGCGGACCAATGGGATGAATTTTTCGGCCATGCGGGCGAGCTCGGACTCGTACTCGGCGTCGGTGTATTCCTTGACGGCGAAGAGCTTGCGATCGGCGTAGTTGCCCGGGTTGATGCGCACCTTCTCGACGTGGTCGGCGGCGATCATCGCGGCCTGCGGCGTGAAGTGGATGTCGGCCACCAGCGGGGCCTTCACGCCCGCGGCGCGGAGCTGCTGGCGGATGTCCTTCAGATTTTCGGCGTGGTGGATGGTCGGCGCGGTGATGCGGACGATCTCGCAACCGGCCTCGGCCAATTGCTTCGCCTCGCGGACGACGGCGGCGGTGTCCATGGTGTCGGAGATCGTCATCGACTGGACGCGGATGGGATTGGCGCCGCCGATCCCGACATCGCCCACCTTGACCTCGCGGGTCTTGCGCCTTCGGTAGGAAAAGAGCGAAGCGGTGTACAAAGCCATGGAGGCCTTATTTCATGCCGAAAAAAAGGGGTCAAGCCCGGAAGCTTGACCCCTCGTACCCCCAAATGACGGATTTTACTGGCTTAGGCCGACTTGCCGCCGCCGAAGAGGAACTCAATGCCCTCTTGTCCGAGAAATCCATAGGTACGCTCGCCGCGCACCACGCCCGTCGCCTGCAGCGAAGCGACGGGGGTGTGAACCTTCGGCTGTGTCTTGGGCTTGGGACCGGCCGCGCGGGAGGGCGAGCTGCCGGCGCGATCCACGTCGGCCGTGTAACGCAGTACCGGCGCCGTGGGGCGATGACGCTGGGTGAATTTAGGCTGATGCGCCGCCAGCAAGGTGTTGGCGCCGTCGGTGCCCACGGTGCGGATGCCGTGTCCCATCTTGATCCCTTGGCCATTGGTGGCCAGGGGCGGGGCGTCGCTCAAGCGCAGGCCGTAAGGGCCTTCGGTGTAACCGCGGGTCACGCCTTTGAGCCCTTGGGAGGCCTTGTAACCCTTTCCATTGTCGGTGACGGCTTTCGCGGGCGCCGGCTTCTTGCCCGCGTCTTTCTTAGGAGCGGCGGGTTTGGCGGCCGAAGGATCGTTGAGTAAACCGATGTCGATGAGGAGTTGCTCCGCCTCGGAGCGCGGTGCTTGTTTGGCGGTGGCTGATTTAGGACCAGTCATTGTGTTTTCCCTTTCTACACAATAACCCCTTTACATCTCGTCCTGGAGTCAGACGCCATGCACCCTTCAATGAGTAGGATTAGCAATGCTCATGCCAAAACCCGCAAAGCAGGGCTTCCCGAAATAGGGCTTCATTAAATAATTTATTTATTACAATGAGTTAAGGAAGAAGAAGATTTGTCCAGAATTTCGCTTAAATTGACGCGGCGCATCCCGAGGAGGAGGGATTTTGGGGTAGCCCCCCCTCATTTTTCAGGCGGGCGGCGGCGCGAACCCCTCAAAAGACGCGGATTTGCGGGGCCGGGAGCTCCTTTTCCAGCGAATTAGGCGGCGAAGGCCAGCTGGAGCTGGTTCATCTCGGCGCTGCGTTGGATGGTATGGCGGATGGCACGCCACTCGAGGGCCCCTTCCAGGGCGCGGAACTTGCGGCGGGCGGCCATGTCGAGGCGGCGGGCCAGGGCGCCCAGCTTGCGGAGCGAAGCCTGGGCCTGCTCGTATTGGCCCTGGGCCTTGCGGCAAAGCTCCTGGCGCTGGGCCAGCTCGATCGACTGGCTGCGGGCCAGGATGGCGGAGCGGCGGGCTTGGAGGAGGCAGTCCTTCAGGAGGGCCAGCTCGGCATCGAAGGCGGCCTGTTGGCCGGCGGTCTCCACCGAGGCGACGCTGACGCCCTCGAGGGTGCCGATGGGCAGGGTGGGCAGGGTCTCGGGGTTGACGGCTTCGACCGAACCGCGGTTCCACAGCTTGGCAACGGACTGGATGTTCGAGAATTTTTGGCTGAGGGGGGAATTCTTCGGGTTGCTGGAAAGCTGGGTGCCCATGGGCATACCTCTTTCATCAGCATGCCCCCGGCATACGCTGTGACGTGTGCAAGCTTATATAAAGCAAACCCAATGCCATCCCACCGCAAGAGTCCCGCGGAAAGACATCAAGCACTTAACCGCATGAAAATAAATAATATTTTTAAAACAACCGAAATGGCTGAATTCGAATCACAAGGAAGACGGAGCAAAAATTTGGGGATGGAGGCCTCAGGACGGGGCCTTGCGGAGGGCTCAGCTCCCCACTAGGCGGCGAAGCCGGGCGAGACCCTCGGCATGGGGGTCTTGTTGGACCAGCAGTTCGAACTGGCGACGGGCCTCGGAGAGGTTGCCTAAGCGGCATTGGGCCAAAATCAGATTGCGGCGGTATCGGGAATCTCCGGCGTGCAGAGCCAGGGCCTGGGCGTAGCGGGTCGCGGCCTCGCGGTAGCGGCCGGCGTCGTACTCCATGTTGCCCAGCTCGTAGTGGGCCTCGGCGAAGCGAGGGTCGGCCCGAAGCGCGGCCTCGAAGTCCGTCCGCGCCGACGCGCCGTCTTGGCGGGCGTCCCGGCGCCAGAGTCCCCGGTTGAACAGGATGTGGGGGTTGGCCGGGTCCATCCACAGGGCCCGCTGGAAGAGCCCCTGCGCGCCCGCTCCCGAGACGTTCCACTGGTCGAGGGCGCGGTGGTTCCAGTGCCAGGCGAGGAACTCGCGATCGCTGAGCCGCACCGTCCGGCGGTGCCGGGCGTCGAAGGCCCCGTAAACCGGGTCGAGCAGCAACGTTCGGCCTCCGACGCGAATGCCGGCGGCGATATGCTGCACGCGATCGCCGCGGCTGTCCTCGCCCACCCACACCGGGAAGGCTTCGAAGCCCGCGCGCCGCAGAAGCGTCATCAAGACCTTGGTGAACTCGGTGCAATCCCCGCCCAGGTTGGCGAGGGTCTCGTCGAAATTTCTTTCGGGGAGGTTGTGACGCACCGAGAGGTTCAGTCCCCGCGCGTCCGTGACCCAATCGAAGATGTGCCGGGCCAGATCCACGTTGATTCCGCTGGGGAGGGCGTTGGCCGAGCGCCAGGCGGCGAGGTCCCGGTCGAAGGCCTGCAGGGCCGCCTGCGTCGCGGCGCCCGCGCCCGGCTCCCAGGGCAGCGCCTCGCCGGCGAAGCGCCGGTAGGCGGAGGCGAGTCCGGAAACGGCGGTAATTCTTTGGAAGAGCTCCGCGCTGCCCAGGCTGCGATCGGAGGCGCCTTGGGAGGCGCCGCCCTGGGCGCGCGAATAGTCGACGGAGGCGAAGCCCTGATCCAAATCGCGCCGCGTCTGGCCGGCGGCAAGCAAATCCTGAAAGAGGCCCTCCAAGGCGGGTTCGCTCGAGAATCGGACGGTGTAAGGGGGTGGAGTCAAGGCCCTTCCCTTTTCTCGTTATTCCAACAGCTTGTGAATTTAATAAATCGAAATCGCCCCGAGCTTGGGGGCTTATCGAAGCGGAGGCTCCTTAGTTGCGCTAAAAGGGGTCCGAGAAAGGAGGCTGATCAATCCGAGCCTGTCCCGCGGAGCCGGGTCTCCGGGCTCTCCGGCGCGCTGCGGAGGGATTCCGTCGCGGCCAGGATACCCTCTTCCAGCCAGGCGTATTCGCCCTTCAGGAAGCTCGCCGCGAGTCGGTAGGCCCGCGCGTCGTCGCGGTCGAAGAGCTCGGCGAAACGGCGGCGGATCTCCCTGCGCTCATAGCGGCAGAACAGGTCGGCCAGCTCGATCGCGTTGGCGCAGTCGCTCCGTTCTTTGGCCAGCGAGAGCGCCCGGCTGCAGACCACCGACATCGCGAAAAGCGAGACGCCCACGTCCACCAGGCGGGCGAGCAGAAGTTGCCGGCGCTCCAGCCTCAATTGGTAGCGCGCCATGGCATGAAAAATGCCGCGGGCCAGGCGGTGCGCGCAGCGCTCGATGAAGCGGCCGTGCCGGGCCAGCGGTCCCATCGCGCCGTGCCTGAACCAAGCCCCGGCGGTGAGCCACTGCCGCGGATACCACCAGGCGTAGAAGCCCGCCATCTTAAGCAGGCCGCGGCATTTCCTCACCGCGCCCGCCTTGGGAGCGAAGGCTTCTTGCCCCAGGTGCATGTGCGGGTCGAGGGCCTCGCGGGCGATGAACAGGCGCATGATCTCGGAAGAGCCCTCGATGATCGTATTGATGCGGGCGTCGCGCATGATGCGTTCGACCGGGAAGGGCTTCTCGCCGCGGGCGCGCAACGAGTCGGCGGTCTCGTAGCCGCGACCGCCGCGGATCTGCAGGGTCTCGTCGATGATGCGCCAACCCCGCTCCGAGCAAAAGAGCTTGGCCATCGCCGCCTCGAGGCGGATGTCGCGACCGCCCAGGTCGACCAGAGCCGAGGCGTACCAGGTCATCGCCTCCATCGCGAAGGCGCTGGCGCTCATCCAGGCCAGCTTGGCCGCGACCGCCTCGTGCTTGCCGATCGGCGCGCCCCACTGCACCCGCTCGTTGGCCCAGTCGCGGGCGATGTTCAGGCACTGCTTGGCCCCGCCGGTGCTGGCGGCCGGGAGCGTGAGTCGCCCGGTGTTGAGCGTGACCAGGGCCAGTTTCAGGCCCCGGCCCAGGCCGAGCAGGATGTTTTCTTTCGGGACCTTCACGTCGCGGAAGCGAAGCAGGCCGTTCTGGATGCCTTTCAGCCCCATGAAGTCGCAGCGGTGCACGACCTCGAAGCCGGGCGCGCTTGTCTCGACGATGAAAGCGGTGATGTCCTTGGGGCCGGTCTTGGCCATCACGACGAGGATATCGGCGACCGGGCCGTTGGTGCACCAGAGCTTCTCCCCGTTGATCAAATAGAAGTCGCCGCCGTCCACCGGGGTGGCGGTGGTCTTCATCTGCGCGGGGTCGGAGCCGACGGAGGGTTCGGTGAGGGCGAAGGCGCTGATCGCCCCCTCGCGAAAGCGCGGCAGGAATTTACGCTTCTGTTCCTCCGTCCCGAAGAGCTTGAGGGGCTGGGGGACGCCGATGCTCTGGTGCGCGGAGAGCCAGACCGCGGTGTTGCTGCAATAGCTCGCGACGGCCAGGATCGCGCGGTTGTAGTTGATCTGGGAGAGTCCGAGCCCGCCGTAGGCCTGCGGGATTTTCATCGCGAAGGCGCCCAATTTCACCAGGCCGTCGACGACCTCGGCGGGCATCGCGCCGGTGCGGTCGATCTCGTCCGGGTCTACCTTGGCCTTGAGGAAGGCGGTGAGCTCGGCGACATAGCGGTCGCCGACCTCGCGGTCGGCGGGGTCCTGCTCGGGGAAGGGCAGCACCCAGTCGGGGTGGAAGCGCCCCATGAATAGCTCGCCGACGAAGCTGGGGTTCTCCCAGGCCGACTCGCGGGCCGCCTCGGCGACTTCCATCGCCTCCTTCTTCCCTTGGCTTTCTAGTTCATCGGGGAGAGCGGACATGGAGTACCTCCCTGCGTTGAGATTTTGAAACGGTGCGGCTTAGCGAATTTTCTGGCCGAGGGCCTCGGAGAGCCGCTCGACCACCTGTCCATTGATGGCGCTGACCATGATGAAATCTACCATGACCGGATCGCGACGGCCACGGTCTTCGAGGATCTCGATCTCGTAACGCAGGTCGCCGTTGCGGGGGTAGTCGGTGAACTTGTAGTGCAGCTTCTTGCTCGCCGCGAGCCGCTGCACGTCGGGCAAGGCCTTGACCTGGGCCAGGGCCTGGGCCTCGCTCACCAGGGGCTTGGGCCGGGGCCGAGAGGCGGAGGGCATGTAAGGCAGGGCGCTGTCCTTGCTTAGCTTCACTTCCTTGATCGTCCCCTTCCCCACCTTGCGGTTGCGGTAGGAGAAATCCATCCACCACAACGCCCTTTCCTTGGTGTCGAAGAGCATGCCGACGATGTATTTGCCGGGAGGCAGTCCCGCGTAATGGTCGCTTTGATCGATGCCATCGCCGGGGATCTTGACCATGAGCTGTTGGATGAAACGCTGCAGCTCCTCCGCCTGCTTGCGGCTGGAAAAACTCCCCTTCAGGACCAGGTAGAGGGTCTCGTTTTGCGGGATGGGGATCTCGGTCACCCAATGCGGGAGGCCGCCGCTGGGCTTCTTGCCGGCGGCGTTGAGGCCGGGGGCCGAGAGGACCACGATGGCCAGAAAACCGATCAGCTTGGCGGCGAGGGCATGGCGTTTCATAGGTCTAGCCGAAAATAGATGCCTCGCGCAAAAAAGGCAACCGCGAGAAATCGGCGAAAGAGTCGATCAAATAATCGGGCCGATAGGCCTCCAGCTCCGCGCGCGGCCTAAAGCCGTAGCTGACCGCGCAGGTGGCCAAGCCGGCGGCGCGGCCGCACTCGATGTCGACATGGGAATCCCCCACCATGACCCCCGGGGCGAGGGCGCCTAAGTCGCGGAAGATCGGAGAAAAAACTTCGGGATCGGGCTTTTGGATGGGCAGGGTGTCGCCGCCGATCAGCCAGCGGAAATGGGAGCGGACGCCCAGGCCTTCGAGGATCTTTTGGGAAAACAACTCGGGCTTATTTGTCACCACCGCCTTGGGCAGGTGCGCGAACTCTTCCAAGAACTCCAGGACTCCGGAATAGAGCCGCGTTTGGTCGAGGAGGTGCTCGTGGTAATAATTCCAAAAGGTGAGAAAGACGCGGCCCAAGGCCTCGTCGCTGGGATTGCCCAAGGCGTCGCGCACCAGGGTCTTGGCGCCGTGGCCCACCAGCTCCTCGATCTTCTTGTCGGGAAGCGTCGCGAAGCCTTCCCGCTCCAGCGCGTAGTTGAGACTGTCGGCGATGTCCTTTTTGGAATCGATCAGGGTGCCGTCGAGGTCGAAGATGAGGACGGGAGACATAGGCCCCGGGCTATACGCGAGGCGTCGGTGGAAAGCAACCGCGGGGGAGAACCTTGTAGCTATATCCCCTATAGAGTTCAGTGGCTTTTTCCTTTTGCCACGTCCGCCCCCGGCGCGAGGGGGATATGCCTTGCGCGACACGGTCGGGCCCCTCAGGCCGGGGCCCGCCCTCTGCAGAAAGATCGAAATTATATAGGCCTTAAGGTGTTCGATCTTTCTGAGGGTCGCGCAAGGCATATCCCCCTCGCGCCGTGGGCTCTTGCAGTTAGGGAGAGGCGGTACGATACGCCCCTACAGGGACTTCTCCAACAGGGGAATCGGGATCGCGCCGCAGCGGAGGACGGCATCGTGAAATTTTCGCAGCGAAAATTTCGCACCCCACCGCTCCTTCAGCTTCTCGCGCAGCTCCTTGAGCCGCAGCATCCCCGTCAGGTAGCTCTGCGGCACCGTCGGCCGCATCGTGTACCAGTTGACGTCGGCGCGGGCGGAGACGGGGCTCATCTTCAGCTCGCGCGCCATGAAGCGCACCGCCTCCGCGTCGCTCATCGCCCGCGTGTGCAGGTTGACGTCGACGATCACCCGGCAGGCCCGCCACAGCTTGTCCTTCAGCTGGATCAGCCTTCCCCAGGCGTCGTAGCAGCCCGCCTCGTACATCATCTCCTCGCAGTAGAGGGCCCAGCCCTCGTAGAAGCTGCTGCAGTTATAGGTGCGCATCATCCGGCCCGGCGCGTGGCGCTGGACGGCGAACTGCAAGTGGTGCCCCGGATAGCCCTCGTGCAGGGCGGTGACGCGAAGCGCGCCGAAATTGTGCTCGCCCAGCAGGGCCTCGGCCTTTCGCGGGTCCCGGACCGTGACCGGCGTGACGAAGAAGGTGCCGCGGTTCGCGCCGCGGAACATCGGCGGGTCCACGTAAGCCGCGAAGGGGATCGTGCTGCGCGTGAAGGCCGGCGTCTCAATCACCTTCAGGCTCTCTCCGCGCGGCAAGGTGACCAGGCCGCGTTCCGCGACGAAGCGCCGCAGCCGCCGCGTCTCCCGGCGGTAGGTCCGCAGCAAATCGCCGGCAGCGGGGTGGCGGCGCTTCGCCTCTTCCACCAGGCGATGCCAGGGTTTTTTGGGGTCGATCGCGCAGGCCTGGGCCTCGAGCTGCTCGAGCGTGGCTGCGAACTGCCGCTCGCCGAGTTTTTTCAGCTCCGCCGCGCTGAGGTCGTAGCGGTGGTAGGTCTTGAGCAGATACTCGAAGTCGGCCCGCCCCACCGCATAGTCCCCGTCGGAGCGCTTGGCGAGCGGCCCGCGCAGGAACTTGAGCAGGTCCCCGCCCGCGGCCTCGGCCTCGGCGCAGGCGGCGAGGATCTCGCGGCGGCGCTTGGGGGCCAGGCGCAGCAGCTCGCCGCGCACCTCGCGCAAAAAGCCCAGGTAGCCCTCGCACTCCTCGAGGGCGATCCGCGTCCATAATTTCGGAGGCCGTCCCAAGTTCAGCATGGCGGCGGCGACGACCGAGCGCGCGCCCCGCAAGCGGGCCAAGGCGGCCTCGACCTTGCCGCCCTTGGAGGGAATGCGCAGGAAGACGTACCAAAGCCCGTAAATCAGCTCGCCCACGTAGAGGGAAGGATCTTGGCGGTACTTGCGCCACTCGCCCCATTCCTTGAGGCGCAGGGCGAGATCGCTCCTCAGCAACTCGAGCTCGAGGCGATCGTCGGTCCAGCCGGCGCCGGGGCGGCCCCGCCGCCCTTCGGCCTCGATCCCGCGCAAGGCCGCAAGGTGGCGCCCGATCCGCGCCTCGGAGAGGTCCGCGCTGCGCGAGGCGTAGGGCTCCTCGCCCAGGGCCCCCGCCCAGACCGGCTGAAAGTCCATTAATTCCTTGAGATAGGCCCGCACCAAGCCCGCGACGTTATCCTTCATGGATTTTTTCCCTTTTCATTACCCGAAAATTCGAGAAAGGTTACGGCAGGAGCGTATTTCGTGGCCAAATGTCTTTATTGTCAAGAAAAGGCCGGCTGGTTTCAGGCCGTCTGCGGCGACTGCAAGGCAATGCTTGCCAAGTTGCAAGGCCTGGGGACGGGCTTTTCCTTCCGCGACCTGCTGGACGCCCTGATGGCGACCTCGGCCTCCAACGCCAAGATCGAAAAATTTCTCGACGCCGACCTGCGCGGCCAAGGCAGCATCCGCGACATGATCACCGCGCGCATGACCAACGAACTGGCCATGCGGGTGGGGCAGCCCACGGACACCGACTCGCTGAAGGTCAAGCAGATCCGGGAAGAAGAGAAGAAGCGGCCTCAGATCCCGCTCAAGCCGGGTCAGTGCGACCCGCTGCGGAGATAACCGCCGCCGGCTCCACGCCGAAGGCACCCGCCAAGGCGGCCTGGCTGAGCGGCCGCGTCAGGAAGGTCGCGAAGTCCTCGCGCTGCGGCATGGACTCGGCAAAGGCCAGGGTCAAATAACTCGACAATCCGATCCAACGGGTCCCGCCCTGGGCGCGACTGAGCGGCTCGAGCGTCTCGCGCGCGGCCTCTTGTCCCAACAGGGCCCGGTCGAAGATCACCGCCAGGATGCGGCGGCCTTCGAAATGCCGCTCGATGTGCTGCACGCCCTCGACCTCGATGACCGTCACCCGAGGGCCGAAATAGTCCTGCACCGCGCGGCGCGTGCCCTCTTCGGCGGCGATCAGGATGACCGCCTCTTCCAAGGATGCCGCCTCCGGAGCCGGGGCCTCCGCAACGAGCGGGGTTAATGGGGGGGTAATCGTCTCCGCAACGGCGACGAGATCTCCGACCGATGGCTCGGGGCGAGCGATGGGCGTGACTTCCGCCAGACGGGGCTTGGCCTTAGGCGGCCTCGAGGCCGCCACCCGAGCCGGACGGGAGGGCTTTTTTTTTACGGGGAGGCCCGCCTCGGCCTTGGCCGCTACCGGCAGGACCAGCTGGCGCCGGGAAGAGCGGCGCATCTGGACGTCGAGCCGGTCGATCTTGAGCTCCAGCCGATCCAGGCGCTGGGCGAGCTCGTCGACCGCCATGGTACTGGCGATGCCCAAAAATTGGCAGAGCTTGAGTTTAAGGCTGGGAATAAGGCGAATGGAATAGACGTTCATAGCCGGATAGGCCTCCGCATCGGACGTAGGTATGGACTGGATTTTGACCTGGAAGAGGCCTCCCTCATGGCACCGGAGGGGGGACTTGTCAACCGTTAACGCGCCGACCGAAAGAAGAGCTTGAGGCGCTGGACGGCCTCGTCAAGTCGCTCGATGGAAAAGACGAAACGGTAGTGCCCGCGCACCCGCGCCCAATCCTCGGCATGCACCTTGAGGCCCGCCTCGCTGTAGAGGAGCTCGTGCAGGTTTTGGGGGGTGATCGTCGCCTGACCTCCGGCGCGCAGCTGCAGGCGCCGACCGTGCAGATAGCTTAAGTCGGCGAAGAGGGCGTATCCGCCCTGGACCTCGGTGACGGGCAGATGGCGCTCGCGGAACAAGGATTCCAGGGCCATGGCCTTGGAGCTTAAGTAATAACGGTGCGGCTGGATCAGCTCTTGCCAGCGGCTCAAGTATTCCGGCGCGGCGGCCAAGGCCAGGGAATCGGGGACGGCCGACAGTTCGGCGCGCATCGCCTCGGCCAAGGCCGGATTGGGCGTCACCGCGTAGCCGAAACGCAGGCCGCCGGCGGCGAACTCCTTCGAGACCCCGCCGAAGGCGATCAGCCGGGGACCCAACTCGGGGGTCAAGACTTGCAGCGAAGGAACCCGGCGCCCGCGGATCCGGCCGAAATCCAGCATGCCGAAGACGTCGTCGAACATCAGGTAGCCCCGCGCGGCCCGGATCGCGCCGGCGATCTCCCGCCACTGCTCGGCGCTGTAATACTGGCCCGCGGGATTCGTGGGCTCGTTGAGCAACAGCGCGGAGACCCGGCGCGCGCCCTTGCCGTGGTCGGCGAAGGGGACCATCCCGGGACGCGCCAAGAAGCGATCCTCCGCGCGGGTCGCGAACTCGGCGACGCGCCCCCCCGCGATCTCGATGGTGGGATAGAAAAGCCCGTAGCTGGGCTGCGGGACCGCCACCTGAACGCCCTTCCCCTCCACCGCTCCGATGGCCCGGATCGCGGCCTCCAAGGCGGGGTGGACCCCCGCGGACAGGACGATCTGCTCGGGAGCGAAGTCGACGCCGCGGCTCTCGCGCAAGTATCTCGCCACCGCCGCGCGCGCCTCGGCGTCCAAGGCCTCGCGGGGCCGGGTCAAGGCCCCCAACAGCGCGGTGTCGAGGCGCAGCGGCGCCCGCCACTCGGACTCTCCGAAACTCATGTCGATGGGATCGGGGTGCTCGCCCTTCGGCGCGCTCTCGAAGGCCGCCCGCGAGCTTAAGGATCGCGACACGGGCGAATCGGGCAAGGAAGGCGCCAATACGGGCTCGATGGAGCCGTGCAAAGCGCTTCCCGGCAGGATACCCCGCGGCAAATCCCGCAAAAATCTCAAATAGGCGTTTTGCACCAAGCTTGAGGCCCGCGAATAGGTGACGTCGCCGTAACGGGCGAGCGATCCATGGATCGCGGAGCTGGCGGTCATCGCGACCGCCAAGGGAAAGGCCGGGCTTTGGTAGCGCCGATCCAGCGACTGCACAAAGTGGATGTAGGGCAAGGCCTCGGGGTGCTCGCTCAAATATTGCGCCGCGGGATGGGCTCGTCCCGGCGCGGGAAGCGGGTGATCCTCAAGGACCACGACGTGGCTGCGGCGCTCCACCGCCGCCGCGAAGAGCGGGAAAAACTCCTCGCCCCCGGCCCAGGCCTCGCGCGGCAGGCGCAGGACGACCGCGTCGGGCCGCTGCGCCTCCACGGCATTTTGCAGCGCGACGGGGTCCGGCCGCATCGGAAGGACGTTCAGGCGTCGCAGGCCGGGCGGCGGCTCCGCATCCGCGGCTCCGCCGTAGAGCACGCGCCCGCCTTCCGGCAGACCGACCCTCAGCAGGCCCTCGAGCAATACGTCGGAGGAAGGCCCCAGGAAAAGCAGATCGGGCGGCAGACTGACGCCCCATTCGGGCGCCAGTTCGGCGGCCAAGGCCTTGCGCAGGCCCTCGTGCTCGCTGCCGGGGTCCGGGGTGTAGCCGAGGCGCGTCGGCTGCGCGGTCTCGGCGGCCAGTGCCGAACGCAGCAGGTTCGCGTAGGGGCGGCCCTCGGTCAGGTACAGCATGTGGTAGACCTCGGGGCGCCCCACGGCCTCGGCGGCGGAGATCGGGGTATTGGGATCTTCCTTGAGGAAAAATTCGAAGCGCTGCCGGTTGCTGGCCTCGAGGCGGGCCAGCTCGGAGAAATCGGTGGTCGGGTCCTGTTGGATCAATTGCCCGTATCGGACGCCGGGGTGAAAACCGCGGCGCGCCAGCAGGTCTTCCAAGATCGGCCGCCCTGGCCTGCCGCCCAAATTGAACAAGATACGGCCGTCTTCGGTGAGTCGCTCCCGCGCCTGACCGAGGGCGCGGTCGATCAGCCCCAAACCGTAGCGATCCCAGTAGGTACCCTCGCTGGGGTAGTAATCGGCGACGGCGCGCAGGCTCTCGACGCCGCCGTTGCGCGGAACCTGCGGCAGGCAGGCGAGGATGAGGTCCGCCTTCATCCCTTCCGGCAGCGGCGCCAGGAGGTCGCCGGTCCGGAAGCTCACGCCCTCGACGCCGTTGAGGGCGGCGTTGAGGCGCCCGACCACCGGGGCATGAGGATTGCGGTCGACGCCGATCACCTCGCGGGCCAAGCCCAGTTTGGCCGCGAGGATCGAAACCCAGCCCGTCCCCGAGCCGATCTCGACGGCGCGCTCCACCGGACGGCGGTCGCGGCGAAACTCTTGGACGATGCCCTCGGCGAAGACGCGGGACCATTGCTCGGGGAGGAAGGTCGTGGGCAGGCTCACGATGGTCAAGGGATCGCGGACGCCGGGAATGGCGTAACGGCGGGCGAGGATGCCCCTCCCCTCCGGAGTCCGATCGGTCATGGAGACCAGGCGCTCGACGGCCTCCCTTGCCAAGGGCGCTTGGGCGGGATCGCGCAGCCGGGCCTCCAAGACCTGCGCGACCATCAAGGCCTGTGCCTCGCCCTCGCGGCTGGCCTCCAGCAGGCGCATCGCCCAGAGCGTGGGATTTTCCCCCGCCTGCGGGGCGAGCGCGGAGGCGGCTCGAGGAGGCGCCTCCGCCGCGGCCGGGGGCTTGGGCGAGGCTGCGCCCCGCCATTCCTCTTCCGCATAGGGCCGGCGGATTTCCACGGGGCTCCGCAGGTGGTCGCCGGCGTCGAAGCGCAGGCGCATGCCGAGGCGCGGACCGTCGGCGAACACGACGCGGCCGCCCGAGGGATCGGGAAGGGTCTGCGAGCGCGCCAATTCTTTCTTCCCCCGGTGACTCCGCAGGAAGGCCTCCCAGCCGCGAAGGTTGGGGCTGTCGTACAAGGCGCGCTGCAGTTCGGGCACGAAGTGCTGTTGGACGCTGTGAGCCCGCGGCGTACCGCGCTCGATGCTCACCGCAATCTCGGAGGGTCCTTTGAAATGCGGACGCCCGCCCCAATCCTCGGAATAGGCGCGAAGCGTTTCGGAAGCCCGCAGACGCTCGACAAGTTGGGGGTCGCGCTCGAGCAACTCGCCGAGGATTCGGATCCCCGACCGCCACTCCTGGTGGTCGCGGGACGCGAGCTTGTCCGCGATGCGGGTATAGCCCCGCTCACCTGACGCCAAGATCTCGTGAATCAGGTCGCGCAGGGCCTTCACTTCGGCCTCGCGACCCCGCTCGGCGACGTCCTGAAACAGGCCGCGCCAGGGCCGGGCGCGAGACGACTCGCCGCCGCCCTCGCCTTCCATCATCATAAGCGCGGGGCGGGAGAGGAGCGCCTCGAGGGATTCCCGCCCGCCGGTGCGGGGACCGGAGGCCGTCGCGAGGGCGGGGCGCCAGCCCCAATTCGCGTCCAGCGGCGGCCGGGAAATGCGCGGCAGGGTCGCCATCTCGTGGAGGCGAAGCTCCATTTCGCGCACCCGCCCCGCCCAACCGGGCCCCAGCAGCTGATGGCTCAGGCGGCCGCCGACGTTGAATTGCAAGAGCATGACCAGGGAATCGAGCAAAGTGGTCGCGCCGTCGACGGGCCGACGCAGGCCGGCGGCCTCTTCCAAGCGATGCCCGAGGACGATGCCGGCGAACATCCCCGTCTGGTGGAACAGCGTTTGTAGGGGCCGTTCGCGAAGGGCCCCCGCGGATCCCGCGATGCGACGATAGGCCGAACTCGCCCCAAATCCCGTCAGCTTCAAGGCCCCCAAGGTCAGCCCGGCGCCGGCCAATTCGTGAACATTGGTCGCGAGATCCCAGGACTGCGAGCCGGGAGCGGCGAATTCCCTGAGCCCCTTCCCCGTCGCCCAGAAGGCCGGGACCTCGAGTAGAAACGCGCCGCCGGAAGCGAGGGCGCGTGCGCCGAATCCCTGAGTGAGAAAATTTCGCGTCGGCGAGGCCAAGAGGCGCGACAGGAGGGACGCGCGCGAAAGCGTGAAGACCGCCGAGCCCGCCGTCATCGCGAGCAGCATCGTCGGATCGGAGGCCTCGCGGGCGAAGCGCCGGGCGAGGAACTCGAAGCGCGGGCCCGCGGCGCCGCGGCCGAGGATGGCGTCAAGCTGGCGTTGCGCGCGCGCCTGTAGGGGCCGTTCGCGAGCGGCCCCTACAACCGCCGTGTAAATCTCAGCGGCCGTCTCCAAATCCCCCGCGGCCTCCCGCCTCATCCCCAAACCCAAAAGCCCCTCGAAAAAAAGCCGTGAGTCGGTCTCCCGCGCGAGCGACTCCAACTCCGCACGCAAGTCGCCGCGGCTTCGCGCCAAAATTGGACTTAAGATGTCGGAGAGATTCGAGCCAGGCGCCGCCTCGGCAGAGACATTCCAACCCCGCCGGGTTCGCCCCGCGCCCTCGCCGGGAAACCCTGGAAACATATTACCTTAATAAAAACAGGTGGTTAAAATTTTAGTATTACAAGTTTGAACTCGGCGCGGCGAGGGAAAAGTTGCGTGGTCCAGCAAAACGCCGAACCCTGGATTCCCAAAAGCAAATGCCGCCGGCGGGTATCACAGCCCCCCACCGCCGGCGGCATCGCTTTCGCCACGATCGCGCTTGCGGAAAGCCCCCCTGCCGCAAGCGGACTATTGAGGTTTCGTGGCCGGGACTAGAACGGGGTCGGGACGCGTCGGGTCGGGATAGGCCTCGAAGTCGGCCTCGCGATCCATGTCTTTCAATCCATACTCGAAGGGATTGAAGGCCGGCGCCAGGCGGTCGTCGGCGGCCTGCAGGATGCCCAGCAGGATGACGCCCTTGGTCAGCTTGTCCAAGCCCTTGCCGCTCAACTCCGCGGCCTTCTTCAGCTGGGCCGACTGCGCGGCGCTCAGGGGCGGGAGGTCCTTGAAGAGGAAAGTCTTCAAGGACTCGCCCATGCGGTCGAATATCTTCCCGATTCGGCCCGCGGGCCTTTCGAATTGCTTGCCGAGCAGCGCGAACTGATTGGCTTCGACCTCGGCGGCGAGCCTCGCGTCTTTCCAGACTCCGATCGGAACTACTTTACGCGCCCAGCCGGCCTTGCCCAAAGGCGAGAGCCTGGCAAGGAAGGAACCTTCGCCCCACCAGACGCGCGCCACCTGACCCCATCCCTGCAGACGTCCCAGGGTGAAGGCGTCGCCGACGCTGCCCAAACTCTTGGAGCCGAGGTTCAGGACCAGCGCGCCGTCGACCATGCGACCGACCATCTGCATCTCGGCCTCGTCGCTCCAGGCCCGCCACTGGGTCGGCTCGCAGAAGGTCCCGCCCAAGCAGAAGATATTCGTCAAGCCCACCGCGGCCATGTTGTTGAATCCGCCCAAGGGGTCGCCGTTCATTTCGGCCAGGCTGGCCCGCGCGCCCTGGTGCATCGTCTCGTCGAAGGCGGCGTCGCCGGTGGCCGCCTTGACGCCCAGGAAGCGAAAAATGGTGCGCGCGACGTAGAGGTTGTTGCGTCGGCCGCTGTAGTTCCAAAAGCTGGAGAACCAGCCGGCCGAGGTGTTGCCGCCTCCGTAGCCGAGAAAGCCCGGGCGCTCGGCCGTGGCGAACTCCTCGAGCTTTTGGTAGGCCTCCTTGCGGTCGTCCAGTGCGAGGATCGAGCGAAGGCGCGTCGCGGCGAGCTCATCCTCGAGGACCGCGGCGGTCGCGGCGTCCAATTTCCTCAAGGCCTCGTCGAGGCGACCCTCCAGGGCCCAAGTCTCGCCCCCGGCGACGCCCTCGGCGATCGCCCGCTTCAAGGCCGCGATGGCTTGTCCGCGCGCCTCGTATTGGGAACGCGCCGCCACCTCGGCCAAGGCGTCCCCTTGCAGCACCGGGGCCTCGCCCCAGAGGCGCTGGACGCCGTAGGGGACGAAGGCCAAGACGTTGGTCGCCGTCTTGGTCAGGCTGTTCAGCGAAAACACCGCATGCGCCTGGCGGACCTCGTCGACCAAGATCCCGTAGTTGTACTGCTCGAGCAGCTCGAGGATGGGACGGAAGCTCAGCTCGGCCTTGAACTCGAGCATGTTCTCCGCGAGAGGGCGGTAGCGGCGGGCCATCAGGTCCTCGACGCTAGCCAGGAATTTTTCCGGGTCCACCGGGGCGGCCTGCTCCTCCGCGAGGCCGGCCTTCAGCAGGGCTTGGGCCTCCGCGAGTTCGAGGGTTTTGTTTTTATCTAGGTCGGCGTCCCGCAGGGTCTCGACCCAGGCCTTCTCCTCCTCGAGGCTCCGGGCCTCCGTCGTTCCCTTCCCGTCCACGATCCGTTTGAGCTCGCCGACGCTCTCGCCGGTCCAGGGATCGACGGCCTTCTCGACGATGAGGTCGGTCCCCTTGAAACGAGGCGCGGCCTCCTCGGGGGAGAGTTTCATCAGGTTTTCCAGGTGCAGGACATCCAAGGCCTGGATGTCGACTTTTTCCGGCTTCGGCGGCGTCATCGTGTCCCCTTCGCGTGATTCGGCGAAGCCGAGCGAAGCCCCGCGCGACGGACGAAGGCCCGACGCGCCGCGCTTCGCCGAGCGGCGCCAGGCTCGGGACGCAGGGCGGCCCGAGCGGTGATGGAATCGGCACGAATGGTCGGTGGATTGGGAAAGCCGGAGTGCTGAACTTTCGGTACCAAGTACCGTTTGTGCCCCTGCCCTCGGCGAAAAACCGAGGGCCCCCTCTTTCAGCAAGGCATTTATCGACAAGGCCGTTCGGGCGTTGCTAAAAAATCCCGCCCCGCCGTAACGCCCCCGCGCTTGAAACTTTTTTCGGACAATGCGATGGCTTCCGCATGAACTGGAATACCCAAGTCAAAATCAAGGTCCGCTTCGCCGACGTCGACATGATGGGGCATTTGAACAACGCCAAGTACGTCACCTACCTCGAGGAGGGGCGCGTCGCCTATTTTCAAAAATTCCCCGAGCTGGACTTCACCGTCGGCGATCCCGAGTCCCGCGACAGCGTGATCGTCGCCTCCCTGCAGCTCGACTATCGCTCGCCGGCCTACCTGAACGAGACGCTGGTCGTCGCCCTGCGCACCGTCGAGATCAAGCGCTCGAGCTTCGTCATCGAGTATGAGGTGAAGGAAGAGGAAAGCGGCCGCCTGGTGGCGACGGCGCGGACGGTGATGGTGTATTTCGATTACCGCAAGCAGAAGAGCCTGGAGATTCCGGAGGGGCTGCGCGGGAGGTTCGAGGCGGTGGAGGGGCGGGAGTTTCCAAAGCCGTAAGGGCCTGCCCCTACTTGTAGACGATCTCCAAAACCTCGAATTCCTTCTCCCCCCGCGCCGTCTTGAGCTTGACCAGGTCGTCGACCGTCTTGCCGATCAGCGACTTCGCGAGCGGCGACTCGACCGAGATGCGGCCCGCCTTCACGTCGGATTCGTGGACGCCCACGATCTGATAAGTCACTTCTTCCCCCGAATCCGTGTCGCTCAGGCGAACCGTCGCGCCGAAGACGACCTTCTCGTGATCCAGCCCCGACGGGTCGATCACCTGGGCGCAGGCGACGATCTCTTCCAACTCGGCGATACGGCCGGCGATGTGGGACTGGCGCTCCTTCGCGGCGGAATACTCGGCGTTTTCCGAGAGGTCGCCGTGGGCGCGGGCGACCTCGATGTCGCGGATGTTCTCGATCTTGTCGACGGTCTTCAGCCGCTTCAGCTCTTCTTTGAGCTTCGCGAGTCCGTCGGGGGTCATGGGGATGGGGGCGCGCATAGGGGTCCTACCAGATGAGATTGTATTGTTTGGCGTCGGCGGCGGGGGCCTTGGCGTCCAGGTCCCATTCGACCTGGACGCTCTTCCGGTCGCTGCCGTCGCGGGTCATGTAATACACGTGGCCGTGCTTGAGCCCGTAGTCGTAGACCTCTTTGGTGATCTTCACGTCGTTGAGGCAGTAGCTCTTCAGCAGGTCCCACTTCCCTTCCCGGAAATAATCGATGGCATCGAGGCCGTGGCCGGTCTTGCCGATGTTGAGCGTGGCGAGCGCCACGCTGTCCAAGCTGACGCGGTGCCCGATGCGGTTGGCGATATCCTCCATCAGATCGAGCATCGGCAGCTTGGAGGTGTCGATCTTGCAATACCGTTGCAGGACCGGAAAATCGAACTTTCGGATGTTGAAGCCGACGATCAGCGGCGAGTCGATCAAAAGGTTCTCGAAGCGGTGCAGCTCGCCTTCGAGGAAGCACTCGTAGCGGTCCTCGTCGTAACGGTAGGCCCCCAGGACGCTGATCAACAGGTCCTCGTAGTTGCGTCCACCGACCTCGTCGAAGGTCTTTTGGGTTTCCAAGTCGAATACCAGTTTTGTGCCGCGAGACATGCCTCACCTCCGGCGCGAGGGCGCCGCCCTCACGCGATTTTAGCGAGAAAAGCTTGGGGATCCAGCCCCTGAAAATCCTGGATGTATTGCTTGGCCCCGGGCAAGGCCGAGGGTGCGAAGGAGGTCGTGACCGCCACCGAGGGCATGCCCGCCGCGGTCGCGGCCTCGATGCCCCAGATGGAATCCTCGAAGACCAGGCATTCCGCGGGCAACAGCAGGTCGGCGCTGGCGACGTAATCGCGGTTGAGCAGCTGCATGCCCTTGTCGTAGCCCTCGGGGTCGGGCTTGCCATGCTCGATGTCCTCGGCCGCCACGATGGCGCTGAAGGCGTCGCGCACCTGGCCGCGCGTCAGCATCATCTCGATCTCGCGCCGCAGGGCGCCCGAGACGACGGCCAGGTAATATTTGGGCGCCAGGGCCCGGATGAAATCCAGCACGCCGGGGACGAAGGGGGTGTTGGTCGCCATCTCCTCGTCGTAGTACTTCGACTTGCGCGCGATCATTTCCTGAATTTTGGCCTCGGCCTTGGGCTTTCCGGCGTCCCTCGCGGCCGCGGCGAAGCAGTCGAAGTCGTCCATCCCCAGATATTTGGAATAATAATCCTGCTTGGCCAGGTCGACCCCCTCCTCTTTCAGCACTTTTTGGAAGAGGCGAAGGTGCACGGGCTCGTCGTCGACGATGACCCCGTTGAAATCGAAGAGGACGGCGCGGATCATAGGGGGCCCTTGGGTAGCGTCGCCAAGGCCTCGCGGGGGATGTTGCCGTCCGGCACCTCGGCCATGAATTTCTCCACGCTGCGAACGACAAGCTCTTGGCATTGGGCGTTCGCCTCGCCGATGCGGGCGGGAGCGGTCAGGGGCTTGAGCCCCATCGAGCGGCGGTACTTGTTGTTGACCTCCACCTGGAAATAGACCTTGTCGCCCGCCTCGCTCCACCAGGGCCTGTGCAGGTTGAGGTACTTGCTCTTCGCGCTGCGATAGTCGAGGCCGCAGCGCTCGCGCTTGGCGAGGTCGTAGACCTGGAGATAGCGGCGTCCGACCGAATCCTCTTCCTCGAAGACCACGCGGCGGCCGTCCGCGGCCCAGACCGGCGCCAGGGCCTGCGCGTCGAAGCTGAGCGCCACCTGGTGCAGTTCTTTTTTTCCGAGGTCGTAGACCCCGCTCCAATCGCTCAGGCTGCCGTCGACGCTGAAGGCCAGGTGGGAACCGTCGGGGCTTAAGGAAATATAGGAAAATCGCTGCTCGCCGAAGGCGACGTTGGGATGCGCCTCGCTGTGGGTCGGCAGGTCGGAGGCCCGCAGGAGAACCTCGGAGGCGAAGGGGATCACCGTCCTGCGGATCACGGCGGGATCGCTGGGGTCGATGAAGACGGCGTCGTCGGCCCCTTGAAGCGGCGCCGAACGCGCGAGTCCGGCCACGAGCAGGGTCCCGAGAAAGAAAAATTTGCGGCCGAACTTCATCCCACCACCAGGCATTGGTAACAAGGGAAACCGATCCGGGGATGCCGGACCGGCGGGAAAATAATGTGGAGCGGAGGAGGATCGAACTCCCGACCTACGCATTGCGAACGCGTCGCTCTCCCAGCTGAGCTACCGCCCCTTCATAAATTCATACGCCCCCAGGAGGAATCGAACCTCCGCACATGGCTTCGGAGGCCAATGCTCTATCCACTGAGCTATGGGGGCCGAAGAAAACGGGATTCCTCCGTAGCGGACTTAGTAAATACAAACCCTCAAAAACACAACACCCTTTTATTCTTTGGATACCAGCGGCGGGGCCACCAGCCCCATCTGCGGTTCCATAAACTCGACCGGCTGGGTCTTGACCTGGACGTTGCCGTGCACCCGGACCTGACAGGCCAAGCGAAGGTAGGGATTGGTGTAATCCTTGAGCTGCTGCTCTTCCATGGCGGTACGGGGATTCAGGTCGACGGGATTCTTGGCGTAAACCTCGACCAGGCAGGTGCCGCAAAGCCCCTGCCCCCGGCAATTGATCAGCTTGTTGATGCCCCGGTAGAGGGAAACGCCGTTGGCCTGGGCCAACTTCCGCAAGTTCTGCCCGGCATTCACGTTGAGGGTCTTTCCCTCCCGCTCAAAGTAGACCAGCGCCATCGTATCTCCTTGAAAAGGACTGCGAAAAAAGCCGCCCTCCTATAAAGTTAGCACCCGACTTAGTCAATGAAGAAGCGAGGGAAGCCCTAGACCTCGTCCAAGCGAAAGAGCTTGCGCACCAGGGCCGAATAATCCGGCTGGTCCGCCTCGGCCCCCCGCTCTTTCAGGGCGACCATGGGATCGTGGAGGATCTTGTTGACGATGGCGTAGGCCATGGCCTCCACCGCCTCGCGGCCGGCGTCGTCCAGCTGGGGCATCCGCTGGAAGGTCTTGTCCAGCTCGCGGCGGCAGATCGCGTCGAACTTCTTGGAGAGCGACGAGAGGGTCGGCACCACCGCCAGCCCGCGTAGGATTTTCGCGAAGTCCTCGACCTCGGCCTCCAGCAGGTACTCGGCCCGTTCGGCCTCTTTCACCCGCTCGTTCTTGTTGGCCTCGACCACCTGTCCCAGATCGTCGATGTCGTAGAGGTAAATGTTGTGGATGTGGTTGACCTCGGGCGAGACGTTGCGGGGGACGGCGATGTCGATGAAGAACATCGGGCGGTTCTTCCGCTGCTTGATCGCCTCCTGCACCTTGGCCGGAACGACGATGTAGTCCTCGGCGGAGGTCGAGGTGACGACGATATCCGCGTCGGCCAGCCACTTGTCGAACTTGTCGAAGGGGATGGTCTCGCCGCCGACCTTGCGGGCGACCTCTTCCGCCCGCTCGGGCGTGCGGTTGGCCAGATACAAGGTCTCGATGCCGGCCCCCTTCAAGTGGCGGATGGCGAGCAGGCTCATCTTGCCCGCGCCGAGGATCAGGGCCTTCTTGCCGGCCAGGTCGCCGAAGATCTGCTTGGCCAGGACCACCGCCGCGTAGCTCACCGAGACCGGGTGCGAGCCGATCGAGGTCTCGGAGCGCAGCTTCTTGGCGACGAAGAAGGCGCGGTGGAAGAACTTGTTGAGCAGGGTCCCCGTCGTGCCCGCCTCGCCGGCCGCCCGATAGGCGTCTTTCATCTGCCCCAGGATCTGCGGCTCGCCGACGATCATCGAGTCCAGGCTGGCGCTGACCCGGAAGCCGTGCCGGATCGCCTGCTCGCCCTCGAAAAAGTAAGTGTGCTGCTCGAAGGTTTTTTCGGGAACACCTTGGAATTCGGAGATAAAACGCGAGAGCTGCTGCCGGGCCTGCTGGGGGTGTTTGGAGGCCCCGTAGACCTCGACGCGGTTGCAGGTGAAGACGGCCAAGGCCTCCTCGACATGGGGTAAGGCAGCGGCCTTGGTCAAAAATTCGCCCACCCTGGCCTCGGAGATCGCGAAGCGTTCGCGGATCCCGATGGGCGCCGACTTGTGGTTCAGACCTAGGACGAAGAGATGCATCAGTTATGCCTTACACCCAAGAAGGTGAAAACTATCACAACAAATCCGAGCAGGGATAGCAAGATCCCCCGCCGCCCCCGCCAGCCGGCGGCGATCCGGGCCTGCAAAAAAAGGGCGTAGATCAGCCAGGCTATGATCGACCAAAGCTGGCGGGCGTCCTCAAAAAAATAAAAACCGGTCACGGATTTCGCCCAGGCCGCCCCGGTGACGATGCCGCCGGTGAGCAGGACGAAGCCCACGGTCAGGGCCTTGGCGTGGATCTGCTCGACGGAGTCCAGGCTGGGCAACCGCAAAAAGAGCTTAGGCGAAACCTTATACTTCAGTTGAAACTCCTCGATTATAAAAAGAATTCCCAAAACGAAGCTCACCGCGAAAATGGCAAAGGCGAGGAAGCTGAAGATGATGTGCACGCTGCCCCAGGGGCTGTGCATGATCGCCCGCCCCGCCTCGTAATTTTCCGAGGAGAACCAGGCCAGCAGGTAGAAGACCGAGATCAAGGGGAGGATCATCGCCCCCACCAGGGCGAAGCGATACTTGAGGTTGAGCAGCAGGAAGACGGCCGCGGCCACCCAGGCGCTAAGGGCGTAGCTGGAGAAGCTGTCGATCAGGAAGGGGTAGCCGTTCTTGATAAAGAGCAGGACGAGGAGGACCGTCTCGAGCAGCCAGGAGATAAAGGTGAAGCGCACCGCGAACTTCGCCAAGGAGGCGCGGGTGAAGATCAACTGCAGGAGATAAAGGATCCCCGCGGTCAGATAGAGTCCGAAAGTGACGATAAAAAGGGTACGGTTCATAGGGGCGCCTAGGGCCCCGCAGCCTTAGTCAAAAAGCCCTTTTAAATCAATCGGGATTACGGGCGACCGAGGCCCAGCCGCGGATCAGGCGCCGCTTCAGCTTGGGCGCCGCCTTCCGGGCCTGTTTGAGCCAGCGCGGCAGGGCCCGCTGAAGCCGGCGGCGCAGGAAGACGGTCAGGGCCGGCCGGGCCTTCGCGTCGGCGAAAGCGACCGTGAGGCCCGACCGACGGACGCTGCTTAAGAGCGCGACCTCCCCTTCCTCGCCTACCTCGAGGCTACCCGCCCAGACCTTGGCGGCGCGGGCCCAGGCCAGGATACGGCGACTCTCCGCCCGGCCGGGGCCTGCGGCGAAGACCAATCGGTATTTTTTGATATCGGATTTTTTCAAGGGCGCCCGAAGGCGCCGTATCTCCCCTTGGCTCGCCAAAAGTTCCACCTCTTTCGGAAGCGCGCCCGAGGCCGCCAAGGTCACCCGAGCGCCGCTCTCGACCAAGGCGAAGAGCGCCCGCGCGGTCCCCGTGCCGCAACCCGCGACCAGGACGGGAAGCCCCCGAAGCTCGAGCTGCACCGGCAGTTTCATAGCCTTGTACCGTGGAGGAGGTTACGCATGAATGATCAAAGGCACCCCGGTGAGCCCCAAGTGGAAATCCGTGGACCAGCAGCGCCGTATTTTTCGCTTTTCCATGAGGCTTAAACCGCAGGCGTCCGCCAAGGTCAGGTCCTGGTCCGAAAAACGGCGGAGGACTTTCGTCGCGTCGGCGAGCTGCTTTTGTCCGATCTCGACTATTTCCAAGGATCGCAATTCTTCGATAAAGGCCATGAACTGCAGGGCGCGGAACGCGTCGTAGCGCTTTAAAAACCAGCCGTGCCCCTCCGCGATGACCAGGGAGGTCGTCAGGATGCACGGCGGGTCGGAGAATAAGCCCACGAACAAAGAGTGGTAGCTGTCGGAACGGTCCAAAAAGGCGATCAGCGCCGAGGTATCGACGTAGGCTTCAGTCTTTTTGGCCATAGATCAGTTGGTCGATTTGTTGACTGGATTTGGGATTTCCGGATTCGACGAGCCCGGCGTAACGCATCCAAGGTTTTTCCCGGGAGGCGGGAAGCATATTCCGAAGGGAACGCCGAAAAAACTCGGCCAAGGAAATCCCCTGCTTTTTCGCCTCTTCCTTGGCGCGGTCGTATTCCAGTTCTGACAGGCTTATCTGAGTGCGAATCATGATAACAAAATATTGATATTTGTTATCACTTGTCAATAGCGAAATAAAACCGGGGGAAGCTCAAGTCTCCTCCTTGCCAAGCTTCACCCTCGGGTCGAGCATCGCGTAGCAAAAATCCGTGAGCATGTTGACCCCAATGAAGGTGAAGGCGATGGTCAGGACGCAGCCCTGCACCACCGGGTAGTCGCGGCGTTCGATACCGCCGAGCAGCAGGCTCCCGATGCCAGGCCAGTTGAAGATCTTTTCGGTGACGACGGTCCCAGCCAAAAGGGCGCCGAATTGCAGGCCGATGATCGTCACCACGGGGATGAGGGCGGAGCGGAAGGCGTGCTTGATCAGCACCTTCCCCTCCCCCAGGCCCTTGGCCCGGGCGGTGCGCACGTAGTCGGCCTTCATCACCTCCAGCATCGAGGCCCGGGTCATGCGCGACAGGATCGCCGCCAAGGCCGTCCCCAGCGTAAAGGCCGGGAGGATGAGCGAAAGAAATCCCTCGTCGCCCGAGACGGGAAACCAGCCGAGCTTGATCGAGAAAATCATGATCAGCAGCGGACCCAAGTAAAAGTGCGGGATCGAGATCCCGAACAGGGCCAGGAACATCGCGCCGTTGTCGACGCCCCCGTCCTTCCAAATGGCGGACACCAGGCCGAGGGGCACTCCCACCGAGAGCGCCACCAACATCGCGAAGAGCGCCAGCTTGAAGGTGGCGGGGAATTTTTCGCGGATCAACTGGGTGACCGGCTTGCGGTCGTAGAGCGACTCGCCCAGGTCGCCCTTCAGCAGGCCCGAGATGAAATAGCTGTGTTGCACCCAGAGCGAGCGGTCCAGTTTCAGCTCTTGCCTCAGGCGCTCTCGGTCGGCGGTCATCGCCCGCTCGCCCAGGATCACGTCCACCGGGTCCCCGGGCACGAGGTGGATCAGCAAAAAGACGAGGCTCACCACCACGTAAAGGGTGGGAATGAGGAAGAGCAGGCGTTTAAAGACGTAGTTGCGCATCGGTGACCGTCGTCGTCGGGGGTTTCGCTTCGAGCTTAGTGCGGGTCAGCCCCAACAGCGAGGCGTCGGGCCTCAGGCTGTAGCCCTCGACCTGGGGCCGGGTGAAGACCACGTTGTCCTCATACCACAGGCTCACGTAGGGCAGTTCGTGGGAAATGATCTTTTGCACCTGGGAATAAATCTCCTTGCGCGTCGAGGTCACGGTGGAGACTCGTCCGGCCTCGAGAAGTTTGTCGAGCTCGGGGTTCGAGTAAAAGCCGCGATTGGCCCCCTTGGGCGGAAACTGCGAGGAGGCGAAGGCGTAATAATAGATGTCCGGCTCGGTCACCCCCACCCAGGTCGAACTGTACATCTGGAAATTCCCGGTCTTGATGTCCCGGAAGAAGGTCCCCCACTCGTAGGACCTCACCTCCATCGCGATCCCCACCTCTTTCAGTTGCGCGGCAATGGCGCGGGCCATCGCCACCCGGTCGCGCTTGTTGGAGGTCTTGAGCGTCAGGCTCAAACGGGGCTTGGGGCCGGGACCGTCGGGGTCTTTCAGGCCGGCCTCCTCCAGCAGGGCCTTGGCCCGCTCGGGATTGAAATCGTACTGGCTGACGTTTTTCTCATAGCACCAGTTGGAGGGGGCCAGGATGCCGGTCGCCTTTTTTGCAAAACCCTTAAGTCGGTACTCGATCAGCTTGTCCCGGTCGATCGCCAGGGCGATGGCCTCGCGGACCCGGCGGTCCTGCAGGGCCGGGTCGCGGAGGTTGAAGGCCAGGTAGGCATAATTGATGCCGGTGTCGCTGGCCATGACCAGCTGGGTCTTCCGCCGAAGCCACTCGGCCATCAGCAGGGGAACGGCGTTTTGCACCAGGTCGACCTCGCCGCGCAGCAGTTGGAGGACGCGGGTCGTGTCGTCGCGGATGGTCTTAAACTGGAGTCCGCCGATGCTGGGCGCCCCCTCGAAATAATCCGGAAAGGCCTTGAGCCGGATCCATTGGTCCGCGCGCGCCCCCACCCATTGAAAGGGCCCGGTGCCCATCGGGCGCTGGGCGAAGGGCGCCGGGGCGGCCTCGTCGGCGCCCTGCGGGACGATGCCCACGGTGAGGGCGGTCAGGAAGGGCGCGAAGGGCTCTTCGAGCTCGATCTCGAGGGTGAGGTCGTCGATCGCCTCGATTTCAGCGATGCGGCGGAAGGTGTCGTAGAGCGGCGAGCGCTTCTTCGGGTCCATCAGCGACTTGAAGGTGTAGAGGACGTCCTTCGCGGAGAGCTCGCGGCCGTCGTGGAAGCGCACCCCGGGCCGCAGCCGCAAGCGCAGCCGGGTGTCGCTGCGGTACTCGTAGCCGTCGACCAGGTCGGGCACCAGCCGCATCTCCTCGTCGAACTTAAGCAAGCCGTTGAAGATCAGCTGCTGCAGCTTGCTGGAGTAGGCGTCGTTGGGGTAGCGGGGATCGAGATTGGCGGGGTAGCTCTCGATAGCGACCGTAAAATCGCGAGCCCCCCCTTGACGGACGCAGCCCGCTAGGAGAAAAAGAAAAACAATGAAAAATTTCCTCGCTTTGCCGCTCATCGTCCTGTCGCTCACCCTTAACAAAGTCGCGCCCGCCGCTCAAGCGAACCCGCTGCGCCTCGAACTCGAGGAACTGACCTCACAACATTCCTCCGAGGATGTCCAGTACGGGATCCTCATCCGCGACCTGGAGACCGGCAAGGTCGTCTACGAAAAGGACGCCGACCGGCTGCTCAACCCGGCCAGCAACGCGAAGGTCCTCACGACCCTGGCCGCCCTGGCCCTGCTGGGGCCGGATTACCGCTTCAAGACCCAGTTCCTCGGCGCGGGCGACATTCGCCAAGGCCGCCTTCCCGTCCTCATCCTCAAGGGCTTCGGCGACCCCAGCCTGGACAGCTACCGTCTCGAGGCCATGGTACGAGGCTTGAAAAAGCAGGGCTTCCGCCAAATCGACCAAGTCCTCGTCGACGGCAGCTACTTCGACGGCCAGGACTTCCCGGGCCAGATGGAGGGCCGGCAACGCGACGCCGGCTTCAATTGCAGCGTCGGCGCCCTCTCGCTGGACCACAACCAGATCGAGGTGACCGTCAGCCCCGGGCCGAAGCTCGGCGCCCCGGCCGAGGTGCAAATCCAACCTCCCCTCCCCGCCTTTCCCGTCTCGGGCGAGGTGGCGACGGTCAAAAAGCGGGGCCGCGTCATCGTCCGCAACGACCTCGAGGCGCAAGGCCTGGGTATCGCGGTGAAGGGCGGCATCTCGCTGAAATCCGAACCCCAGACCTACAAGGTCTCGATCCACCAACCCCTCGACCTGGCGGGCCTGCGCCTCCTCGAGGCCCTGCGCGCCCAGGGGATCCAAGCCCCCGCGACCTACCGGCTGGCGGCCGCGCCGGCCAAGGCCAAGGTCCTAGTCGACGCCGAGAGCCCGCCGCTCCGCGAGATCCTCCAGGAGATCAATAAGAAATCCGACAACTTCATGGCCGAGCAATTGACCAAGACCCTGGGTGCCCAGTTCGCCGAGGCCCCGGGCACCACCGAAAAGGGCGTGAAGGTGATCTTGAAGAAGCTTAAGGAGATGGGCGTCCGCACCCAGGGCGTCGAGCTCGAGAACGGCTCGGGCCTCTCCAAGAAGAGCCGGCTGCGGGCCGAGACCCTGGCCGAGACCCTCGAGGCCGCCTACCAAGACCCGAAACTGCGCGGCGAGTTCATTTCCTCTTTGAGCGTGCTGGGCGTGGATGGTACACTGAAGAGGAAATTTCGTAACAGCGATTTGGCCGGCCGCTTTTTGGGCAAGACGGGCACCCTGAACGGCGTGAGTTCGCTGTCCGGTTACGTTTACCCCAAAAACTCGGAGAAAAATCACCCCTTCGTCTACTCCTTCATCCTGAACGGCAAGGGGAAGAATTTTTGGAAGGAAAAACAATTGGCGCAGGACATCCTCGAGACGCTGCTCAACCAATAGAACGCCATGAAACGCTTGCTGGGTAACAAGGCCTTCCTGATCCAAGGCGGAAAGATCCTCGCCGTGCTGGCCCTGCTGGGCCTGCCCCTCGCCTTCTCCTTCGCCAAGCCGAAGAAAGACCCCAAGGCCGAGGCCGCCCCGGCGCCCGTCGCCGCGCCGGCCCTGCCGCCCGGCGCGCCGCCCATCCTGCTCTCCGAGGCGCCGCCTCCGCCCGTCGAGAAAAAGGCCAAGAAGAAAAAGAAGGGCAAGGGCGAGGCGTCTGAGCGCGCCAACTATCTCACCACCCACGAGGGGCGGAAGCTGGTCCATCACAAGTTCGAGGTCCCCCCGGACATCCGGCACGCGGTGGATTTCTGGAAGCTCGTCTACTCCAAGTACGACCGGCGCCACGAGGTCTTCCACGACACCAAGAACCTGCGCGTGATCTACTCGGTCTTGGACTTCAGCGACATCTACGACAGCGCCGGCCTCAGCCCCGCGGCGCGCCGCGCCCTACGCAAGGAGCGCATCCAGGGCGAGAAGGACCGGATCCGGGCCATGCTGCTCAAGCTCCACCAGGGCGACTACACGCCCGCCCAGCTCGACGCCGAGGAGCGCCGCCTCTACGACCTCTTCCAATCCGATCCCGACCCCCTCAAATTCCTCGCCGCGACCGAGGACGGCCGCATCCGCAGCCAAACCGGCATCCAGGACAAATTCACCGCGGGCCTCCAGGCCTCCGGGCAATATCTGGAAGAGATCGAGGACATCTTCGCGAGCCACGGCGTGCCGGTCGAGATCACGCGGCTGGTCTTCGTCGAGTCGATGTTCAACATGAAGGCCCGCAGCAAGGTCGGGGCGAGCGGAATCTGGCAGTTCATGCCCAGCACGGGCCGGCTATACGTGAGCATCGACTCGATCGCCGACGAGCGCAACGACCCGATCATGGCCAGCCACGCCGCCGCGAAGCTGCTCAAGTCCAACTACGAGGCCCTGGGCAACTGGCCCCTGGCGATCAACGCCTACAACTCGGGGCGCGGGACCATGCAGCGGGCGATGAGCGTCCTGGGCACCGACGACATCGCGACGATCATCCTCAACTATTCCGGCGGGGTCTACGGCTTCGCCTCGCGGAATTTCTACCCTTGCTTCCTCGCGGCCCTCGAGCTCGCCAACCAGTACCCGAAGCACTTCGGCAAGCTGAAGATCAAGCCGGCACTGAAATACGAATACTACTACCCGAAGAGCCCGCAATTCTTCGGCCAGCTGACCACCGCGGCGGGCGCGAACTGGGACGAGATCGTCCACCTCAACCCGCATTTCTCCGAGGCCGTCCTCTCGGACGCGCGGAAGATCCCCGCCGGCTACCACCTCCGGATCCCGAAGGGCAGCCAGACGCGCTTCGCCCAGGCCGAGGCGACGATCCTGAACGGCGGACTCAACCCCACGGCGGTCGCCCAAACCGAGGCCGAGCGCGCCCGCAGCGAACTGGCGCCCGGGGGCGCGTCGGATCCCGGACCGGCCGAAAGCGACTTGATCTCCCCGGCCAACGCGCTAGAACGTTAAACCACGGAAATGCACCATGCGCGAGACCATCGCCCACATCCTGAGGCAACGCAAAAAAGAGCCCGTCCCGGTCAACGACCTGACGCCGGCCGCGGTCTTGGTGCCCTTGTTTTTGCAAAAGGGGCAATATCAGATCTTGTTTACCCAGCGCAGCATGGAGGTCCGGGAGCACAAGGGGCAGATCGCCTTTCCCGGAGGGATGCGGGAGCCTCAGGACGTCGATCTCCAATTCACCGCCCTGCGGGAGACCGAGGAAGAGCTGGGGATTCGCCCGGAGGGTATCGAGGTGCTGGGGGAATTGAACGAGCTCGTCACCCCGACCGGCTACCACATCACACCCTTCGTGGGCATCATCCCCCACCCCTACGAGTACCGCCTCAACCGGCAAGAGATCGCCGGGATCATCGAGGTCCCCCTCGATCACCTGCTCGCGCCGCAAAACCTCAGGCTGGAGCGCGGCGAGTTCTTCAACGCCCAGACCGAGATGCCCTATTTCCAGTACAAGCAGCACGTCATCTGGGGCGCGACGGGGCGGATCACGCGGGAGCTGGTCGAGCTCATCCTGGATTTTCACCGCAAACGGGCCTCGTAGGGGCCCGCGCCATTCCCGTTCCCACAATAAGCCTTGCCGCACCGGAGCTTATCTGCTTAGCTTCCCCCGCATGAAAAAGCTTCTTCCACTATTCCTCGCGCTCTCCCTTTGCCTCGCCGCCTGCGGCGGGCGGGTGCCTTCCCAGGCCAAGACCGCCTCGATCGCGCAGAAATTCTTCAAGAAGTACGGCAAAAAATACAAAGAGAGCACCTTCGCCGCCAATCCCGTAAGCAGCGTCGAGGTCAAGGACGTGCAGGAGCTGCAAAAGGACATCGCCACCAGCTTCCTCCTGGTCAAGCTCGCCGACGGCAGCGAGGTCCCGGTCGTCATGACCCTGATTCGAAAGCCGCCGCTCGGATGGCGGACCAGCGGCTGGGAGATGGCCCGTCAATAAAAGCCCGGACGAAGACCTCCTTCCCGTCCGTCTCGACCTCTACCTGACCCATCTTGTCCGTCCGTAACAGCCTCGCACCGGATTCCGTCAGCCGTCGCAGGACCGCCGCATGCGGCAGGCGGTAGCGATTGCCCTCCCCCGCGCTGATCAGGGCCCAATGCGGCCGAAGGCCTTTCATAAAATCCACTCCCGTCGAGGTCGCCGAACCGTGGTGCGCCACCTTCAAGACCTGGACGTCTCGGCCCGCGAGCGCCGCGGCGACGGCCGCCTCGCCCTCCGCCTCCAAGTCCCCGGTCAAAAGGAAGCAGACCTCGCGCCGGCAGACCCGCAGCGCCAGGCTGCGGTCGTTGTCGGAAAGCCCGCGCCGCCGCGCGGACTCCCCCGGCGGCCACAGCACCTCGAATTCGGCCCCGCCCATCGCCCAGCGCCGGCCCTGGCTGAGAATTCGAAGCGGAATCCCGCGGGCGGCCAGCAGCTCGGACAAGGCCGCGAAGCCCGGGTCCTCGAGGCTTCCGGCGCCGACCCAGAACTCCCCGACCTCCAGCCGCGTGGCCAGGGACTTCAATCCCTTCCAGTGGTCCGCGTCGAGATGGGTCAAGACCAGGGCGCTCGGGCGCCGCAGGCCGCGGCCCAGCAACTCGGGGATCACCACCTTTCCGCCGACGTCGAAATCGCTGTAAGGAAAGCCGCCTCCGTCGATCACCAGGCCTTGCCCCTCCGGGAGCCGCAGCAGGAGGCTCTCGCCCTGCCCCACATCCAGCATCGCAAGCGCGAGCCGCGGAGGTCTCACCTCCGCTCCGACTCCCGCCCAGGCCGCGACGCCGGCCAGTCCCGCCACGCCCGCGAAGAGGGCCGCGCGCCGCCGGCGCCCCAGCGAGGCCAGGGCGGCGAGCGAGAAAAGATAGGCGCCCCAATGCGAGAGACTCCAGGGTCCCACCCAGGCCGTCGCGTGCCGCCATCGCGACGGAACGGCCAGCCCCTTCAATACCGGGCCGAGCCAGGCGCCTAATTTCGCGAAGATCAGGCTCGCCCAGGGCGGGTGCAGGAGATCCGCCAGCCCCGCCAGCAATTCCGCCGGCAGGAGAAAGGAGGCAAAAAAGGGCACCAAGACCAAATTGGCCGCCGGCGCGATCAGCGACACCTCGTGAAAGGCGCTCCCCAAGAGCGGCAACAGGGCGAGGTTGGCCACGAGGGAGGCGAACAGGCTCGTCGCGACCCACTGCGCCCATTTCCCCCGCATCCAAGGCCGAAGGGCGGCCGCGCTCTCCCACCAGGCCGCGAAGACCCGCCCGAAATAGGCCAGGGAGGCGACCGAGAGGAAGGAGAGCTGGAAGGAAAGCGAAAAAATCCACAGCGGGTGGAGGAGCAACAAGAGTCCCGCGACCAGCAGGAGCGTGGCGGTGAAGTCCCGGCGGCCCCGCCACAGCGCCGCCAGAAAGATCGCGGCGCAAAACCCCAGGCCCCGCCATACCGAGGGCGTAAGCCCGACGACGAGGCCGTAGCCGAAGGCCGGCGGCAAGGCGAGGCCCAGGGCCGCCCGCCGCGCCCCGCCCCCTTCCGCCCAGGGACGCCGCAGCGCGAGCAGGAGATAGATCGGCCCGTAGAAAAAGAGCAGCACCAGCCCGAAGTGCAGGCCCGAGACGACCAGGACGTGGGTCAAACCCGCGCGACGGAAGTCTTCTTCCACTTCCGGGTCCAGCAGCCCTTCCTCGCCCAGCAGGAGGGCCGCCAGGACGCCGCGCGCCGGTCCCTCGGGCACGGCCTCGCGGATCCGTTCCCGCAGCCGTAGGCGCAAGGCCCCGGCCAGCCGCAAGGGAAGGACCGCGTCTCTTTCCAATTTGGCGGCGGAAAGATCCTCCACGAAGGCCGTGGCCGAGACGCCGCCGAGGCGCAGGTAGCGCGGGTAGTCGAAGCTGTGCGGGTTGCGAAAGCCCCGGGGGCGCCGCAGCCGCAGCGTGGAGCGATAGACCTGATCCGGGATGAGAAAACGCTCGCCCCTTCCCTTCACCGCGAGGCCCAGCTCGAGCGGGTGAAAGGTCTCCCCTTCCCGGTAGCCGAGCAGCCGCGCCGGAAAGCGGCAGAGGCCGCGCACACAGGCCGGGTAGGCCTCGACGCGCCAGCGGGCCTCGATTTTTGCCGAGCTCTCCAACCAAGCTCGCCAGGGCGGGCGCTCCTCGGGCGGCAGGGCGGCGCCGACCCTCAGCCAGCCCAGCCCGAAGGCCAGGAGGGCCAGGCCCGGCGCCCGCGAGGGACGCGAAAGAATCGCCAATCCCAGCCCGCAGGCCAGGGCTAGCCCGGGGGCAAGCGAGGCGAGGCCGCCCCAGCGGGCGCCGGCCAAGAGACCGAGGGCGAAACCGGCGACGGGCAGGAGCAAGGGATAGCGGCGCAGGGACGCGAAACTCACGCCGCTCTTCTTTGCAAAATCGAGGCCTCGGCTTCAGGGCCGCCGAGTCCTCGAAGGCGCGGACCGAAGGCGAGGGATTCGCGGCCCTTGGCGCCGCAGGATCGCGCCGGCATGATTCGTGCCCCAAAGGAGGAAACCGCGGCCTAGACCCAAGCCGCGACGGTGCGAGCCTTCGGCCGACTGAAAATCGAACGAGGCCCGCCCTCTCTCCAGGAAGGCCGGCGAGGCGATCGCGGGATTTCAACGGGAGGTTCGTCCCTCAAGAGCTTGGCGAGGGCAAGGAGGGGGGCGGAAGCTCGATGACCGCGGGACTGTAGTTGAGCAGCTCCTTCTCGATGGCGGCGGAGAGGCGCTCGACCGTTTCGCGGATCTTCTCGTAGTTGGGGTTGCCGCCCCGGTTGGACTGCAAGATCGCCAAGCGGTTGCGCAGGCCCTTGAGGAAGATCCGCCCCTTCTCGGTGCGGTGCTTCTTGGCCATCTCGAGGAAGGCGTTGACGTTGACGCCGTTGAGCAGGAGCTGCCCGTCCTCGAGGTGGAAGCTGACGCCGTCCAGGGTCTCGTCGAATTTCTTTTTGATGCGGCCGAAGATCTTGGTGAGGAAGGCGTGGACCAGGGCGGAGAACTTGGCCAAGGCATCGGGATCGTCGACGTGCAGGGTGGCCCAGTCGCGGTAGCGCGCCAAGCGCCGCGAGAGCGTGGTCCAGTATTGGGCGCTCAGGTGCGTGAGATTCTCGCTGATCAGTTCGGCCAGGTTTTGGTTGTTGAGCAATATCTTGCCGCCCTGGAAGTCGAATTTCTGGCCCTGGATCGTGAAGCGCCAGTCCTGCGCGGGCTTGCGGCCGATCTCGCGCTCGGGCAGCGGCAAGGAGTCGATGCGCGGCGGGACTCGGATGTTGCGGATCTCGCTCATGAGACCTTCAAATTAACTTTCCGCAAGAGGGCTTAGCAAGGGGAAGTTTAGCACCCACGGCCTCAGGCCGGCAGGCCGTGGTCGGTCATCAGGTGCTCGAGGCAGGCTTGATAGGCCTGATGTAGGCGGTCCGCCCGAGGATCTTGGGCGAGGTATTCGGAAAACTTCCGCAGGGAGACCCATTGTTCTTGGGTCATAGTCATGTTTTTGACGTTGTGGCCGCGGTAGAAGATCTCGTCGCGAATCAGGTCGTAGTGAATGGACGCCACTTCCTGGTCGACGTAGAAGGTCAAGGTCGCCCGGTCCTTGCCCAGAAAAAGCCGGGCCTCGCGAAAGTAGTCTAAAGGAACCGGCGCCGCCCCCGAGGCGGAAGCCCCGCCCATCCCCTGGATTCCGGCTCCCCGCGTGTCTTTGAAAATCTCTCGTTCTTTTTTTTCCATGATGAAGGACCCCGTCCTGGAAAAGAAGCATATACTATGCCAAAAAACGCCTTCGGCACCCCCGTAAATTTTCAAAGTTTTTTCTTGAGAAAACAATGGGTTACAATTAGAGAGCTTCCTAGCCGGCGCAGGGGGATTTTCTCTTTTTGAGAAATTTTTCATATTGAGAAGCAAAAGGGCAAAATGGCCATCGAACCCACAACCACCGAAAACGGACTACGCCTCGGCGACATCGAATTCATCTGGGCGCGAAACTCGCGGGACTTCTTCTTCTCGAACTCGATCCTGATCCACGACAGCCAGACAACGATCGTCGACCCCTCTTCCAACTTCACCTATCTCGAGCAGTTGGCCTCCCGCAAAGTGGTGCAGCAGGTGCTCAACACGCACTACCACGTCGACCACCGCTCGCTGAACCACCTGTTCCGCAATTGCCAGTTCATCTGCCACGAGAAGGACCTGGCCGCCATCCTCAGCTTCGACAACTACCTCAAGTACGCCGACAGCGAGCGGAACTCCGACTACGTCCTCTGGCTGAAGAACATCTTCTCCAGCCTCGAGATCCTGGACGGCTACGTGAGCATCCTGCTGAAGGACGAGGACTTGGTGCCCCTGAAGGACCACGCGGTTCGCGCGCTGCATATCCCCGGCCACACCCCGGGCCACCTGGCGCTGTTCTTCGAGGACATCGACCTGCTTTACACCAGCGACATCGACCTGACCCCCCTCGGCCCCTGGTATGCCAACATCTCTTCCGACATCGACGAGTTTCTCGCCTCGATCCGGCGGGTGAAGCTGTTTCACGCCCAATACTACGCCACCAGCCACGGCGGGCGTATCTACGACCGCGAGCAGTTTTTGGAAAAGCTGGAAAAATTCGAATCGGCCTTCGAGAAGCGAGACACGCGCCTCCTCGAGGCCCTTCACGAGCGGCCCCGCGACCTGAAAGAACTCTCGCAGATCGGGATCGTCTTCAAGAGCAGCCAGCTCAGCGACCCACTGAAGGCCTGCTTCGAGCGGCAGATGGTGGAGAAGCACCTGGAGAGGTTCGAAAGGCAGGGAAAAATTTATCAGGAAAACGGAATTTGGAGGCTCGCATAGGGGCGAATCTCGTGTTCGCCCTCCTTTCGGAGTTTGCGGCCCTAACCGGAAATAGAACCGGCACCAAGGCTTAACGCGCCAGCAAAATCCCCGCCACCGTCCCGCCGATGACCGAGACCCCGACCAATGTGCCGATGATGATCGCCTGGGTATGGTCTTCCTTCGTGTCCTCCCCGATGTTTTGCGTGGCGGTCTTTTGGATCTTTACCTCGTCCTTTTCGGTGAAGACCGCGGGTCGGGTGTGACTGAAGTACTCGTAGGGAGTGACGAAGGCCTTGGGTTTGTAGGCGCCGCCTTGGGCGCTGCGGTTGGAACCGCAGGCGGCGAAGAGCGTCGCCAGGAAAAGCAGGGAGGAGATTTTTCGGATCATATTTTGGGCTTAGTGGAGATCCGAATCAGTGTCTAGAAAAATTACACCGAAAACGACGTCCCGCAGCCGCAGGTCGATTTCGCGTTGGGGTTGCTGAAGGTGAAGCCCGAGCTCATCATGTCGGAATGGTAGTCGATCGTGATGTTATTCAGGTACAGGTAGGCCTTGGGATCGACGAAGATCTTGAGGCCGTTCATCTCGAAGACCCGGTCGCCCTCCCCCGGTTTTTCCTCGAAGTCCATCTTGTAGGACAGGCCCGAACAACCGCCTCCGGCGATGCCGATGCGCAGGCCGTGGCCGGGCTTGTTGTTGGAGACCATCAGGTCCTTGGCCTTTTGAATGGCGTTATCGGTCAATTGAATCATGGGCGAAATCCTCCGCAAAACATCGCTAGGTCCAAATTTCCATGAAACCCCTCAAGAATCAATAGCTTCTTTCTCCGGCCCCGCGGCTCAGGCTTGGGGGCCCCGCTCCCGCAGGCGCCGCAGAGTCGCCACGGTCTCAGCCACGACCCGATCGATCTCCGCCTCGGTGTTGTCCTTGCCCAAGCCGTAACGGATCGAGCACTTGGCCGCCTCGGCGCTCAGGCCCAAGGCCCGCAGGACATGGGAGGGCTCCGGCTCGGCGGAGCTGCAGGCCGAACCCGAGGACACGGCGACGTCCTTCATCTCCATCATCAGGACCTCGCTGCGCACCCCCTCATATGTGACATTGAGGTTGTTCGGGAGGGATTCCGTGGGATGGCCGTTGCGCAAAAGCCCCTCCAGCCCATGGCGCAGGCCCTCCCAAAGGCGATCCCGCAGCGCCGCGAGGCGCTCCGAAACCTCCGAAAGCTCGCGGGCCGCCAGCTCGGCCGCCTCGCCCATCCCTACGATGCCCGGGACGTTGAGCGTGCCCGAGCGCAGGCCCCGCTCGTGGCCCCCGCCGTACAACTGCGGAACCAGGCGCACCCTGGGATTTTTTCCGCGCACGTAGATCGCGCCGACCCCCTTCGGGCCGTAAAATTTATGCGCCGAGAGCGTCAGCAGGTCGATCCCCGCGGCCTCCACGTCGACGGGGACTTTGCCGAGGGCCTGGGCGGCATCGCAATGAAACAAGACCCCTCGCTCCTTGGCGATCCGCCCGATTTCCACGACGGGATGCAGGGTGCCGATCTCGTTGTTGGCGAACATGAGGCTGATCAGGATCGTGTCGGAGCGAATCGCCCGCCGCAAGGCCTCGGGATCGGCGCGGCCGTAGCGGTCCACCGGCAGGATCGTCACATCGTAGCCCCGCTCGGCCAGGCGCCGCGCGGGATCGAGGACGGCCCGGTGCTCGGTGGCGCCGACGATCAAGTGCCGGCCCTGCTCGGCGCGGCTCTCCGCGATCCCGAAGAGGGCGAGGTTGTTGCCCTCGGTGGCCCCGCTGGTGAAGACGATCTCCTTGGCCTCGGCGCCGATCGCCCTCGCCGCCTGGGCGCGGGCCTTCTCGACCGCCGCCTCGGCGCGCCAGCCGAAGGCGTGCTGCCGGCTGGCGGCATTGCCGAAGTCCTCGCGAAAATAAGGCAGCATCGCGGCCAAAACCCGCGGGTCGACGGGCGTCGTCGCGTGATGATCGAGGTAGAGGAGTCCTTCCATAATCGCCCTTGTCCCCTCGGCGGGGCTTTGCTAATCCCCTGCCATTGTTCCTTCCTATTTTAGAAGGAAAAAACACTGAACAAAAGTCGAGGTTTTGCCATGCAGGATGCCGTCCTTAAAGCCCTAAGCCAGGTCCAAGATCCCGAGATCCACCGGGACCTGGTCTCGCTCAACATGATCCGCGACCTCGAGGTGAAGGATGGCACGGTCTCCCTGCGCGTGGTCCTGACCACCCCGGCCTGTCCCTTAAGGGAAAAGGTCGAGCAGGACGTGCGCGCGGCCCTGCAGGCGGTGCCGGGGGTGAAGGAGATCAAGATCAAGATGGACGCCGAGGTGCGCTCGGGCAACCGCCCCATGCCGGGCGGGCGCCTCGAGTCGGTGAAGAACATCATCGCCGTCGCCAGCGGCAAGGGCGGCGTGGGCAAGTCGACCGTCGCCGTCAACCTGGCCCTCGCCCTGGCCCGGACCGGCACCCAAGTCGGCATCCTCGACGCGGACATCTACGGCCCTTCCCTGCCCACCTTGATGGGCCTCAAGAACACCCCGCCGCTGGTCGACGAGACCAAGAAAAAGATCATCCCCCTCGAGAAATACGGCGTAAAGAACATGAGCATCGGCTTCCTGATGAAGGACGAGGACGCCGCCGTGTGGCGCGGACCGATGATCGGGCGCATGCTGCAGCAGTTCATCGAGGACGTCGCCTGGAACGAGCTGGATTACCTGATCATCGACCTGCCGCCGGGCACCGGCGACGCCCAGCTTTCCATCTCGCAGCTGATCCCCATTTCCGGCGCGGTGATCGTCACCACGCCGCAGGACGTCGCCCTGGCCGACGTGGTGCGCGGCGTGGCGATGTTCCGTAAGGTGCAGATTCCTATCCTGGGCGTGGTCGAAAACATGAGCTACTTCGCCTGCCCGCACTGCCACGAGCGCAGCGAGATCTTCAGCCACGGCGGCGGCCGCAAGAAGGCCGAGGACTTGAAGGTGCCTTTCCTGGGCGAGATCCCCATCGACCTCGACACCCGCATCGGCAGCGACGAGGGCAAGCCCATCGTCGTGGCCAAACCGGAATCGGAAGGCGCCAAGCGCTTCACGGAATTCGCGATGCGGGTGGCGGGGGAATTGTCGGTGATCAACGTCAACCGGCCGGCGGTGAATCTTTAAGCTCCGGGCTTATTTCCGCGAAGCATCGCCTGAATTTTTTCCAGCTGAGCCGCGTCCTCCAAATCGCCCGGACGACCCGCGGCCTTTTTTTCCGCGATCAAATCCTCGAGCGTCAGCACCGGAACGTCCACGTCTTTCAGACGAATCACGGCGCGTCGCGGAAACACTTCCTCGAATTTTATGCCTTTGAGCTTCGTCAGCAGGTCCAACCGGAGAAAATCCTTGAAAACCGTGATCTCGTTTTTCGTGATTTCCTCGGGCGTCGTCAAATGGGCGGTCCCGAATCCTAAGGCGTCCAGCACCTCCAGGACCTTCGCCGCATTGTCGACGTCGTTGCGAATGAACAAGTCGATGTCCTTGGTCACACGCGGAACGCCGTAGGCGATCGCCAGCATGCCGCCGACGAGGAGGTACTCAACCCCTCGATCGTTCAAGGATTTTAACAGTTTGACGTGAGGCTCGTTCATCGGGGAGTTCGTATTGGATCAGATCCTGAAGCAAAACCGCTTCTTGAAAGGCCTCCAGCAGCCGCTGCTCGACCGGTTTTTGCAAAAACCATCGGAGCTTCGCCTCCGGAGCTTCCTCGCTCCAAGCGTGTGTCACTTCCAACTTCATACCTTTTGGGAATGTAACAGATTCCACCGAGCCGGTCTCGCCTATTCTAGCCTCAAAGAGAGGCCTCCAGGGCCCGCAGAAAGGCGTCGTTCTCCTCGGGCCGGCCCACCGAGACGCGCAGGCAGTTCTTCAGGCCACCGTGGTCCGAGACGTTGCGCACCAGGACGCCCGCGGCCAAGAGCCGCGCGAAGCAGGCCTTCGCGCTTTTCACCCGAAACAAAATGAAGTTGGCGGCCGAATCCCAAACGCGGAGGCCCGGCAGGGCCCGCATCGCCGCCAGCATGCGGCCTCGCTCGCGGATCACCTCGGCAACGATCGGCGCGAAGCGGTCGGCGTGGTCGAGGACGAAGTGCGCCGTCGCCTCGCTGAGCGAAGAGAGACAATAAGGCATGAGTATCTTGGAGAGGTTCTCCGCCAGCGCCGGGTGCGCGGCCAGGTAGCCGATGCGCGCCCCACCCAATCCGAAGCCCTTGCTGAAGGTTCGCAGCAGGACGAGGTTGGGAAATTTTTTCAGGTACGGCAGCAGAGTCGCCTGGGAAAACTGCACATAGGCCTCGTCGACAACCACGAGGCACTTCGCCTTCGCGACGACCTCGAGGAGGGCCTCTTCCGGAAAGACATTGCCCGTCGGCGCGTTGGGGTTGGCGAGGAAGGCGATGTTGGGGCGCTGCTTCTTCAAGGCCGCCAGAATTTTTTCCAGGGGAAGGCCGAAGTCCGGTGCTTCCAAGGGGACTCGGATCGCCCGGTTGCCGAAAAGCTTGGCCTCGATCTCGTAGACGCTGAAGGTGGGATCCAGGGTCAGGACCTTGCCCTTCAGCGAGGTCGCGAGGATCAGTGCCTGGATCAGGACGTTGCTCCCGTTGGCGACCTCGATCTGCTCGGCCTTAAGCCCCAGCTGCTCGGCGAGGCGGCGCTTCAGGGCCATGGGCTGGGGCAGCGGATAGCGCTGGAAGGGCAAGTCCCGGAGGCGCCGCAAGAGTTCGTCCTTCAGGTCCGGGGAGAGGTCGTAGGAGAGCTCGTTTTGGTTGAGCTTGATCGCCTCCGGGTAAGAAGAGAGTTGGTAGGCCGCTTCCCGCAGGACCTCGGGGCGGAGATAGCGCTTCCAAGGATTCGATTTCATAGGCCTTTCTATGCTGGAACGGGGGGAGGCCCACAAGGGAAAAATCCCGGGCCCGTCTGGGAAACCCAATTGATGCGTCGCGTTATCGACTGACCTCAGGACTCATATTTTCGGACCTACCGAGACTCCCGAATCCTGATGAAAAACACGGTATCGGCGGGGCTGGGCCCGCGGGGATTCGGCTTGTCTTCAACTTTCTTCAAGGTTCATAATGACTTGATGCAACTTTCCACCCTTCCTGGGACGATAACAGCGGTGGAGCATTACGGGTCCGCCCAGGATTAAGGGGGGGCGGGTCTTCGTCAAATAAGGAGACAGAGGGTTATGGATTCGAACTTTTCGGGCGTTTCATCGCAAATCAAAGGGCTTTCCACCGGCCAGGCCTACGGGCCGCAGGCCCCGGTCTCCAAAAACCTCACCCAACCCGGCGCCGGCGCGGCCGCCAATCCCGAGCTCGCTTCTTGGTACGAGCAGGCCTACGCCTATTACAACGCCGTTATGGCGGGCGACCCCAACACCCCCAAGCCCGACGCCCAATCCTGGAGCAACTTCATGGCCCAGATGCAGTGGGCCTCCCAACAACTCGGCTACGGCGGCGCC
>JAANMX010000423.1_pt1 | contig 56882 bp, 59 predicted proteins | sample 7279681 | NCBI WGS metagenome assembly JAANMX01 (sample SAMN14094542, study PRJNA606508) | bioreactor metagenome | isolation source: A lab-scale SPAN reactor treating ammonium-rich wastewater day 351 | place: Ireland: Galway | collected 2018-01-01
GACCGCGGGATCCTCTTATGGAGACCTGGTTCGGCAGACGGCACGGCGTCGATGGCGCGAAGAAGCATTTCGCGTGCGATCAGGCATTCTCGATCGAGAAGTTTGCCGGTGACCTCGCAAAGCATATGAATGGGCACGATCACCTCTACTATCGCTTTTCGGTGGATCGCGCATTGGATAACCAGATCCTCGATTACTTCACAGAGCAGCGCGTCCGCAGGCTAAAGGCCGCCTATCCGCCGCATACGATCTTCGACCCGACACCGATCATCGGCGAAATGCGTCTCCATAAGGACGCCAAAGAGGTCGAGCTGATGCAGACCGCTGCGACGATCTCAGCGAACGCTCACATCCTTGCAATGAAGAAGACCCGGCCCGGAATGAACGAATCGCAGGTCGAATCGCTCATCGAGGCGTATATGCGTGATAAGGGAGCAAGCGGCGTTGCTTACAATTCGATCATTGGCGGCGGCGACAACGCGACGATCCTGCATTACGTCGAGAACAATATGCCGCTCAAGGACGGCGACCTTCTCCTTGTCGATGCCGGTGCCGAATATCAGAATTACGCCGCCGACATAACGCGTACTTTCCCCGTGAACGGAAAGTACACGCCGGCACAGCGCGAAGTTTACGATGTCGTCCTCGACGTGCAGGAAAAGTGCATCGAGTATACCGTTACGGGCAACACCGTAAAGGCTCGGCAGGATTATTCGATCGAGCTTCTAACAGAAGGGATGAAGCAGCTTGGCCTGCTCAAGGGAAAGACGAGCGATCTGATAAAGAAAAAGGCGTATTTGAAATATTATATGCACGGCGTCGGCCACTATCTCGGGCTTGATGTTCACGATGCGGGACGGTATTTCGTAGATCAGCAGGCGAAACATTCGAAGCCATTCGCACCCGGAATGGTCTTGACGGTCGAACCTGGATTGTACATTCCGCCGAACGACAAAACGGCTCCCGCGAAATATCGCGGTATCGGCATCCGTATCGAGGACGACGTGCTCGTTACAAAGGATGGGAATCGAAACCTGACCTCAGCCGTGCCTAAGAATGCCGACGAGATCGAGGCCTTGATGGCAAAGGCCCGTCCAAAGAGGTAAAGCGCCGTGACATTTGAGCTCACAAGAGATCTGCCGCTTGCCTTTACCGGATTGCTGGTCGCGATCCTTTTTGTCCAGTCCTCGCTCGACAAGGTCGCGGATTGGAAAGGCAATCTCGAATACCTGACGTCTCACTTTGAAAAGTCGCCGCTTGCGGGCTTTGTCCCTGTGATGCTCATTACGATCACGGTGATGGAGCTTGCAACAGGCGTCGCTTCCGTGATCGGGCTGGCATATTTGCTTGCTACAGGCTCGCCCGTCGTTCTCTTTTACGCGTCGATAGTCGGTTCTGCTGCGATATGCGGACTGTTCTTCGGACAGCGGATCGCAAAGGACTATGCGGGGGCCGCCGTCCTGATCCCGTATTTCCTACTCTTGATGCTGATGATGATCCTTTCGCTCCCGGCGCGCGCAGGCGCTATCGCTGGAGCCTTGTGATCTTCAAATTCGCAACGTAATCCTTTTGGTCGGTCGCCTTGTCGGCAGATTTTGCCGGCAGCAGCGATTCGATCTCGATCGCCCAGCAATCCATCGTGACCGACTGCGGGGCCACATTCGTGTTCAGCTCGAAGGTCTTCGTCTCGTACATTCCGCTGACCGAGATCTTTATCTTGGCATTGCCCGCCCAGATGCACTGCGCGCCTTCGGGACAGCGCGAATCTTCCTCGACCGAAAGAAACTTGATCTTCAGGCGGCCTTTCACGGCGCTTTTGCGCTGGCCTGCCTTTAACGAAACAGTTTCGGGTGACTGGGCTGTGATCGTCATCGCAAATAAAAGTGTGGAGATCAATGTAATGATCGCAAGTTTCATTCTCAACATCCTCTCAAGGCGAACGCGAAACTCCATTCGCCGCATCCTTAGAACGGGTAAGCCGCCCGCGAGTTGCAAATTCTTTCTTCGATAACCTCGCGGCGTGTTGGCTCGTATTATAGTCCAGATATACCGATTTTGACGGAAACAAGGAAAGATCTATGAATAAGTTCTCACAAAAAATACTTACATTTGCTGCAGTTTTCACGCTTTTTGTCGGCCTGTTGCCGATGTCCGCGGTCGCACAGGCAAAAACGCCGGGCATTGATCTCGCCGGAATGGATACGTCCGTCGCTCCCGGCGACGACTTTTTTATGTATGCGAACGGCACCTGGTACAAAAATGCCGATATCCCGGCCGATAGGTCGTCCTACGGCGCTTTTGACGCCATATTCGATGTCGTACAAAAACGCACGAGAGGCTTGATCGAGCAGGCGGGAAGGTCAAAAGACCCGGAGTCGCAGGCCATCGCGAACTACTACAAGGCATTTCTCGATACGGCAGCCATCGAAAAACTCGGCCTCTCGCCCATCAAGGGCGACCTTGATGCCATCGCCGCGATAAAGAATGTTTCCGACCTCTCACGGGTGCTCGGAAGTGAGCTGCGTGCCGATGTCGATCCGCTTAACTCGACGAATTTCTACACGCCGAATCTTTTCGGCGTCTTCATTTCGGCAGATTTCAACAACCCGACAAAGAACGTGCCGTATCTGCTGCAAGGTGGTTTGGGAATGCCCGATCGCGACAACTATCTGGGCACCGACGACCGCAGCAAGGATCTGCAGGCAAAATACACGGCACACATCGCGAAGATCCTAACTCTTGCAAACATTGGAGATGCCGACGCTAAGGCCAAGCGGATCTTCGACCTTGAAGTGAAGATCGCGAATGCTCACGCAAGCCGCGAGGAGTCCGCCGATGTACACAAGGCGAACAATCCCTGGCAGCGTGCCGATTTTGCAAAAAAGGCCCCGGGAATCGACTGGGACACATATTTCAAAGCCGGCAGCCTCGACCAAGAGCCAATGCTGATCGTTTGGCATCCGAAGGCCGTTGTCGGTGAATCGGCGCTTGTTGCCAGCGAGCCAATTGAAACATGGAAAGAATATCTGACCTTCCGCGTGATCGACGCCGCATCGGGCCTCCTGCCGAGCGACTTTGCCAACGAGCGCTTTGAGTTCTACGGCAAGACGCTTTATGGAATTCCTCAGCAATCGTCGCGTGAGCAGCGTGCGATCAACGCCGCGAGCAACGCCCTCGGCGATGCGGTCGGCAAACTCTATGTCGAGAAATACTTCCCGGCTCGAGCAAAGGCCGAGATCCAAACCCTTGTAAAGAATATAGTTACGGCGTTCGGCAAGCGCGTCGATGCCCTGGATTGGATGTCGCCTGAGACAAAAGCGAAGGCAAAAGCAAAACTTGCAACTCTCTACGTCGGCGTCGGATATCCGGACAAATTCCGCAGCTACCGAGGCGTCGAGATCAGGGCGAATGACCCGCTCGGGAATGCACGCAGGTTAAGCGTCTTCAACTACAAATGGAGCCTTTCAAAGCTTCGGCAGCCTGTCGATAAGACCGAGTGGTGGATGACGCCGCAAACAGTCAACGCCGTCAATCTGCCCCTGCAGAACGCGCTAAATTTCCCGGCCGCGATCCTTAACCCGCCGTTCTTTGATATGGACGCCGATCCGGTCGAGAATTATGGTTCTATCGGCGGCGTTATCGGCCACGAGATCAGCCACAGCTTTGACGATTCAGGCAGCCAGTTCGACGCGACCGGAAAGATGGTGAATTGGTGGACTCCCGCCGACTTCGAGCATTTCAAGGCCTCTGGGGCAAAGCTTGCGGCACAATTCGATCAATACGAACCGCTGCCGGGATTGCACGTAAACGGCAAATTAACGCTCGGAGAGAACATCGCGGATGTAGCAGGGCTCTCTGCCGCCTACGATGCATACAGAGCGGCTTATAAGGGCAAGGAGGCACCCGCCAAGAACGGCTTCTCGGGTGATCAGCGATTCTTCATCGCGTTCGGCCAGGCATGGCGCGGAAAGATGCGTCCTGAGACGCTGCGTGTCATCATTGCGACCGACGGGCACGCCCCAGAACAATACCGAGCAGATACGGTTCGAAATCTCGATGCATGGTACACAGCCTTTGACGTCAAGCCCGGTCAAAAGCTCTACCTAGCACCGAAAGACCGCGTACGCGTTTGGTAGGCAAGCGGCAATTGCCGTTAGATCAGGCCGAGGCGGTTGCTTCGGCCTTTATTTTTGCTTCGATGGCGCGAGCAAATTCATTTGTCTTAGCCGAACCGCCGAGATCGCGAGTGATATGCTCTCCGTCGGCAAATACGGCGAGGATCGCGTCCTTCATCCTATCGCCGGCTTCCTTTTCGCCGATGTGATAAAGCATCTGTACGGCAGACAACATCAAAGCCGTCGGGTTTGCGATGCCCTGTCCCGCGATATCAGGTGCGGAGCCGTGTACAGCTTCGAAAACTGCTCCAAGTTCGCCGATATTCGCCCCCGGTGCCAATCCCAAGCCGCCGATCAATCCTGCACAAAGGTCGGAAACAATATCGCCGTAAAGATTTTCGAGCACGAGAACGTCGAATTGCTCAGGCCGCATCACAAGCTGCATACAGCAATTGTCGATGATCTTGTCATCTGCCTCGATCTCAGGAAAATCCTTCGCCACGTTATAAAAGCAATCGAGGAAAAGCCCGTCCGAGAGCTTCATAATGTTCGCTTTATGAACTGCGGTGACCTTCTTTCGGCCATTCGCCCTCGCGTATTCGAAGGCATAGCGGGCGATACGTGCGGATGCTTTCTCGGTAATGATCTTCAGGCTCTCAACTACGCCAGGCACGACCACGTGTTCGAGGCCCGCATAAAGGTCTTCGGTGTTCTCTCGTACGATCACGAGATCGAGTTCGGGATTGCGGCAGGGGATGTTCGGCAAAGCCTTTACGGGCCGCACGTTCGCATATAGGTCGAGAGCTTTTCGCAGGCCTACGTTCACGGACGTAAATCCTTTGCCGACCGGCGTCATCTGCGGGCCTTTTAGCGCGACCTTATTCCGCTTTATAGACTCGATCGTCGCATCGGGCAGCGTCGTGCCGAATTTCTCCTGAGCTTGTGCGCCCAAGATCTGCGTTTCCCACTCGATATCAACGCCTGTCGCCTCAATTACGCGGACCGTAGCCGCAACTATCTCCGGTCCGATGCCGTCGCCGGGGATCAATGTGATCGTGTGTTTCATAAAGCAAATATAAAGACAATTTTGGCACAGTGAGACCGTCTTTGCGAATCCCGCGTCGCCTGAAAGCAGTAATTCTCGGCGGATCCTTCATCAACCTGCCAACTTCCCAATACTTAACGCTTTTGCAGCCTGTCGAGCGGCGTAATAACATCATCTATAGCACACGAAAATGACCACGGATGTACTGATCATCGGCGGCGGTGTGATCGGGCTTAGCATCGCCCGAGAGCTCGCATTTGACCACAGCGTCTGCGTCGTCGAGCGTGGCCGGTGCGGCCGGCAAGCATCGTCCGCCGCCGCCGGAATGTTGGGCGCGCAGGCCGAAGCCTACGGCGACGACGCGTTTTTCAGGCTTTGCATCGGATCGCGTGAGATGTTTCCAGCGCTTGCCGCATCGCTTCTTGAAGAGACGGACATCGACGTCGGCCTCGACAATGCCGGCACGTTGCTCTTGAGTTTTACGGAAGCTGATATTGCGGAGCGGCGGGAGCGGTTCGCGTGGCAAATGGCCGCGGGATTCGAGATCGAGCAGCTTTCCGCAACGGACATTCGACGCGCGGAACCTTTCGTCTCGACCGACGTTCTCGGCGGTTTCTATTTGCCAAAGGACGGCCAGATCGACAATCGCAAGCTTGTCGAGGCTCTTCAGCGTTCGTGCGAGGTCCGCGGAGTGAAGTTCGTCGAGAATACCCGGATCGACAAGCTCGCTGTCGAGAACGGCAAGGTTACAGGAGCCTTTGCCGGCGACTCAAAATTTTCCGCCGACAAGGTCGTGCTTGCTGCCGGTGCGTGGGGGACGGCGATCGATGCCGGAGTTGAACTGCCTTTTGTGATCAAGCCGATGCGTGGGCAGATCTTGCAGTTCCGGACGGCGAAACGTCTTTTCGAGCATGTGATCGTCGGCCCGCGTGGTTATATCGTTCCGCGTAGCGATGGACGCGTTCTCGCCGGAGCAACAATGGACGACGCCGGTTTTGACGAAACGATAACCAACGAGGCGACCGCGCATCTCATCGAAAGTACGACCGAGATCTCGCCAAGTCTCGGATCGCAAAAACCGCAGGACGCCTGGACGGGGTTTCGTCCATTTGCGCCGGATCGGCTTCCGGTTTTGGGCCGAACGCCGAACGCCGAAAACCTGTTGCTGGCGCTTGGAGCCTTTCGAAATGGGATTCTGCTCTCACCGGTAACTGCGAAGCTGATCGCCGACGACATCCGAGGCGTTGCTCCGTCGCCGGAAGAATTTTCCCCGGTACGCTTTTTTCGCCGACTCGTTAATGGGTCAGTACAACGATGAAGTTTTTTCTTAGTTTTTCATTGCTTTGGCTACTTTCCGCGTTTGTCTCGGCTCAATCCGGCCGCACCGCGCCGACGCCAACGCCAACGGCCGACAACACGCCGACGGCCAAAGAATTGTATGAAGAGGCGTCATCCTACGTCCGCGTAAAAGCGGATGAATACGCACAGAAGAAGGTTCCGTTCAGCAAGGATCGTCTCGACGTTCTACTCTCGCAGCAAAAGGCCCTCGCCGCCCACAACGCCCTTCGTCTCGGCAACAAAAAGACATCCGAAAGGGACGATCTCTACTACCTCGGTATGCTTCATTGGCTCGCTCAAAACTTTGACGGAACGCGTGAGACGCTCACAAGCTATCTCGCCGACCCATCGGACGACGCCGTAAAAGCCCAGACCGCCCGCTCGATCCTTTCGGTCGTTCTCGCCAAGCAGGCAAAGCCCGTCGAGGCCGTCGAGATCCTTGAAGATTACAAGAAGCACGAGCCTTCAAAACCGACCGACATCGTAAGGATGACGGCCGAGATCGCGAAGTCATTTCAAGCGGCAAAAGAATTCGAAAAAATGGTGCCGTTCGCCGTCACCGCGTACGAAACTTCAAAGTCGATGCTCGACGACCCTCGTTATCGCGAACGCGGGCTCGACGAACTTCTCGACGCTGGGATGCTAGTGTTCGAGGCGTATCGCGATGCGAAGAATTCCGTTGAGGCTGAGAAGGCACTGGACGATATGCGCCTTACGGCGGCACAGGCGAATTCCGCCGGCTTCTACTACTACGCCGGCGATCAGAAGATCAAATACCTGATCGAAACGGGCCGCAAGCCCGAGGCGATGAAGTTCTACGAAGACATCGACGTCAAGATCAACCGCGATATCAAGGTGGTTTCGATCCGCGAGGACGTTCGGCGCAGATTCAAGGTGCGCCGCGATCAGTACAAGATCCTCGGCGAAAAGGCACCCGAATTCGTCGGCATCGATGTGTCTTTTCCGGGCAGGCAAACACTTGCGTCGCTAAAGGGCAAGGTCGTGCTTCTCGATTTTTGGGCAATCTGGTGTGTGCCGTGCATCGAAGCGATGCCTGAGCTGCGAGAATGGCACGAGCTGTTCAGCAAGGATGGGTTCGAGATCATCGGTATCACGCGATACTACGGTGAGCTTGAAGGCTTGCCTCCGAACAAAAAGGATGAGCTTGCGCTGATAAAAGCCTTTCGCGAAAAGCACAAGATGCCGTATGACATTCCCGTCGCTCTCGACCAGCGGAACCAACTCGCTTACGGAGCGACGCGCTTACCGACGGCTGTAATTCTTGACCGCAAAGGTGTAGTTAGATTCGTTGAATCGGGCACGAGCCCGCAGCGGCTTGCGCAGATCGAGGCCACGATCAAGAAACTTCTCGAGGAAAAGTGAACGTCTATGCCGAGGAATGGCGCAAAGCCACGGCCCGACCGCACACGCGGATTCTACGATCGCATCGCCGACGTGCAGAACCTCGCGATGAAGATCAACGGCTATCGCGACTCGGTGAAGAGGTATTTGCGTTCGCTCGACCTACGCACGGGCCCATCGTCGCAGGTTCTTGACGCAGGCTGCGGAACAGGCCTCGTTTCGCTCGCCTTTCGGGATACGAATTTCAAGTTTGAAAGACTGACGGGCCTTGATCTCTCACACAACTCGCTCGAGGTCGCACGCGACGAATTCGCGAGGTTTCGCAAAGCTCCGCGGGTCGCAAATTTTGTACAGGCTAATGTGCTTGCTATGCCATTCGCGGATCAGACGTTCGATCTCGTACTGATGTGCGGCGTACTAGAATACGTATCGCCCGATGACGGACTGGCCGAGGCAGCAAGAGTGATGAAAAAAGGCGCTCGCCTCGTCCTGCTTCCTGTAAAGCCATCGATCGTCGGCTCGGTCTTAAAGCTGCTTTACAATTTCAAGATCCATCCGATCGAACAGGTTAAAGCGTCGGCGAAAAAGAGGTTTAGGATCGTCGGCAGTTATGAATTTCCGATCACAGAGCCGATCGGGTGGTCAAAGACGGGTTTCCTTCTCGAAAAGAAATAGAAAAGGCTGCCGTTGCAGGCAGCCATTTTCGTTTGTGGCTCTGATAGGCCTTACCAGCGGTTTCCGCGGCCACCGCCGTATCCTCCGCCGCGCGGACGATCCTCACGCGGTTTTGCTTCATTGACCTTGATGTTGCGGCCCAAAAGCTCTTTACCATCAAATTCAGCGATAGCTTTCTTGCCATCTTCGGCGTTAGCCATTTCGACAAAGCCGAAGCCGCGCGAACGGCCGGTCTCACGGTCTTCGATCACGCTTGCTGATTCAACAGTGCCCGCCGAAGCAAAAAGGTCCTCGAGATCATGGCTCGAGGTCTGGAACGGAAGATTACCTACGTACAGTTTCATAGACATACAAAAATTCATTCAAGCTCGCATTTTCCTATAACGAGCGATCTAACAGAAGTTTTTTCTAGGAAATACGAGAACAGTAACGAAACGAAAATCTCGAGGCCCTTTTAAAAAATCAAACAAAACTTCTAACCCAATACAACCAACCCTCGACATTTTCGCAAAAGCTGTTTCTTTAACAGCCGATCAAAAATCCCTCGCGACCGAAGCGAACGCTAAATTGACGCGCGGCGCTTAAAAGGCAGGACTACTCCGTTAATATTCCTTATTCGACAGCCGCTCGGCAAGTCGCAAAATACGATTTTTCTAATCGGAAGATCCGAGGAGTCGTTTGATATTCTCAAGCTGTCCGTGTGCCGCGATCTCGCCGCGTTCTATCATCTCTCGAAACGGGCGAATATTGAACATACTGAATTCTGCGATCTCCGGCGAGATAACGACATCGGCATCCGCATGCTGTCCAGTTGACGCCGTTTTTAGGATCGCGAGTGACGAACGGATAAGTATGCCGAGCGAGGACTTCGGCGGATTCCCGAACGACGCACCGCACGCTGTCAGGTCAACGCCGATCACAATATCCGCGCCCATTTCCCTTGCCGTCCGTGCCGGCAGAGGTGAAAATGCTCCGCCGTCTATCAGCAATTTCCCGCCGCGGCGTACTGGCGTGAAGAGTCGCGGAACCGCCGAACTTGCACGCACCGCCGATGCGAGGTCTCCGCTTGAGATGATCACGCCTTCGTTCTTGGCAACATCGTACGCCGTGACCGAAAGCGGAAGTTTAAGGTCGGCAAAATCTCGCACGCCGAACTTTTTCTCCACGAATTTGCCCAGGCGATAATTCGACAACAGCCCAAAGCGCGATGCCGTTGGGGCAACTACCGACGAATAGTGAAGTTTCGGCCCGATGGCTTCAAGCTCTTTCGGCGAGACACCGGCCGCGATCGCAGCACCAACGATCGAGCCTGCGGACGTGCCGGCAATAAAGTCGATCGGAATGTCGTTCTCGAAGAGAACCTTTAGTGCACCGACATGAGCGAAACCGCGCGCTCCGCCGCCCGAAAGTGCGATGCCGACCTTCTTTCTCATTTCGCGGCCTGCTCCAATGCCGCCTCAAGAAGCCGACAAACCTTCTCGATATGCCGTTCCTCGACGTGGACAGAGCCGACCGACAGCCGCAGCGTGATCTTGCCATCGAGCTTCGTGTGCGAAATATAAGCTTTGCCGGAAGAATTCACGATACGCATTATCTCTTCGTTGAGGGAATTGGCGGTGTCGGTATCGGCGGCCTTCGCACGAAAACAAACAAGAGCGAACGGCACCGGAGCCGCAACTTCCCAATTCGGGCTCTCGTTCACCCAGCTTGCAAAAAGACGAGCCAAGCGGCAATGCTCACGGATGCGGACAATGAGCCCGGCACGCCCGAAATACCGCATCACGAACCACAACTTCAGCGAGCGGAACCTCCGGCCAAGCTGTATGCCGTAATCCATCCCGTTCTTGACGCTCGCCGCATCGTCCGTCCGCAGATATTCCGGCACAAGCGAGAACGCCTTCTTAAGATCGTCAAGATCGCGGCAATATAACACCGAAAGGTCGAACGGCGTAAAGAACCATTTGTGCGGATTCATCACAATGGAATCCGCGCGTTCCCAGCCGTCAAAGAGCGGCTGCAGCTCCGGCAGGATCGCCGCCGAACCCGAATACGCAGCGTCAACGTGCATCCAGATGCCGTGCTTCTCGCAAATGTCTGCGACCGCGGCAACGGGATCGATGCTCGTTGTCGAGGTCGTGCCGATCGTCGGGATCACGCAAATCGGCAGGATGCCCGCCGCGATGTCCTCTTCGATCGCCTCGGCAAGCTTCTCGGCCCGCATCTCAAACCGCTCGTTCGTCTCGATCTTTCTCAAACTTTCGAGTCCAAGCCCGAGCGTTATCACGCTCTTATCGATCGATGAATGGACGTGTTCCGAAACGTACACACGCATTCTAGGTGCATCCGCACGGCCTGCAAGACCCGACTTTCGTGAATTCGGGTCCGCCCGTTCTCTCGCAGCGGCAATAGCGTGCATCGTCGAGACCGATGCCGTGTCGTAGATTATGCCTTCGAAAATATCCGGCAGGCCGGTCATCTGCCGGAGCCAATCGAGCACGACGTCTTCGAGTTCCGTCGATGCCGGAGCCGTCCGCCAAAGCATCGCCTTCATATCGAATGCGGCCGCGAACATCTCGGCAAAAACGCCGACCGAGCTTGTCGAGGTCGAAAAGAGGCCGTGAAAATTCGGATGATTCCAATGCGTAACGGCAGGCAGAATTATGTTATCAACGTCATCAAGCACCGCCGAAAAAGCCTCGCCGAACTCGGGTGCCGACGTCGGCAATGCCTTCTTAACGTCGTCCGGTTGGATCTGTGAAAGCACCGGAAATTCCTCGATACGCTCGAAATAGTCCGCGAGCCGATCCACGATCTCGTAGCCATAGCGCCGAAAATCATCGGTCGGCATATCGCCAAATTGCGTCCTTTTCTCCATAAAGGCACGGTCTCCCGCGGGCAGCATCAGGGCAGAGAAACTTGAAAAAAGTGCCCTTTTCGCTCGACAGTTCGGGTAATACCCGTATAATATCACCTACGAATATCTCGCCAACGTTTTAAGAAGAAAGAAATCACATACTCCCCGGCGTTCAGTTCCGCAAAGAACGGATACGAACGAAAAAGAGTAGAGAAAACGACAAAGAAGGATCCGGCCGGTATCGACCTATAAGTTTGCCGCCAGCTTTTGGAGAATATGACACCCGAAGCGGAACACGAGACAAAAGAAGGTTTTATACGCGGCCTCGGCCTGCTCGATTCGACGATGATCGTCGCAGGTTCGATGATCGGATCGGGCATTTTTATCGTTTCGGCAGACATTGCGCGACAGGTCGGCTCTCCCGGCTGGCTTCTCGTCGTTTGGCTTATCACCGGCGTTCTTACGGTTGGGGCGGCGCTTTCGTATGGCGAACTTGCGGCGATGATGCCAAAGGCCGGCGGAATGTACGTTTACCTGAAAGAGGCGTACGCTCCTTTCTGGGGCTTTCTCTACGGGTGGACGCATTTCCTTGTGATCGGCACGGCGACCATTGCGGCCGTCGCCGTCGCTTTCGCACGCTTCTCGGGCATCCTCTTCCCTTCGCTTTCTGAATCCAACTACATCATTGAACCTATTCGCATTGGTTCGTCGAATTACGCACTGTCGCTTTCGACCGCTCAGCTCGTCGGGGTTCTGATGATCGTCTTCCTGACCTGGCTGAACACACGCGGGCTTAAGCTCGGGAAGATCGTCCAGAACATTTTCACCTTCGCAAAGACCGGTTCTTTGTTCGCGTTGATCGTACTCGGAATAATCGTCGGGCTCGTTTCGTACCCCGAGATCGCGGCCGCGAATTTTGGCGACCTCTGGACCGTCCGTGGGTCACTCGCGACCGTGGATGAAGGCAGTCTGACGGCGGTTTCCGCGTTCGGGCTTTTCGTCGGTATCTGCGTTGCTCAGACGAATTCGCTTTTTTCGGCCGATGCCTGGCACAACGTTACGTTCACTGCCGGCGAAGTTCAAAACCCGAAGCGAAACCTGCCTCTTTCCCTGCTGTTGGGTACGGGCGGCGTCATTCTGCTCTACCTTTTGGCGAATATCGCCTATCTAGTCACGCTGCGGTTCGACACGATCCAGGATATTTCCATCAACCACAGCAGCCGCATTGGTTCATTTTCGGCCGATGTGATCTTTCCCGGGTTCGGCGCCGTGCTGATGGCTATCGCCATTATGGTCTCTACCTTTGGCTGTAATAACGGACTGATCCTCGCCGGCCCGCGTGCATATTACGCGATGGCAAAGGACGGCCTTTTCTTTCAGGCGGTCGGGCGTCTTAATAAATTCCACGTGCCGGCCTGGGGAATTGTCGTCCAGGGCATATGGTCAGCGTTCTACGTTCTGCCCCGAACTATCAAGACCGGAGCCGACGGCACTGTAAGTTACGGCAATCTCTACGGCGATCTTTTGACCTACGTTATTTCGTCCGCCCTGATCTTTTATATCCTGGCGATCGCGGCCGTTTTTGTGCTCCGCGTGAAACAACCTGATGCCGAACGACCGTATAAAGCAGTTGGGTATCCTGTAATTCCGGCCCTTTACTGCGTCGGTGCAGCGGTCATCTTAGCAATTCTGTTCATTTATCAAACCACGGCGACGTGGCCCGGCCTGCTAATTGTTCTTACTGGCGTGCCGGTGTATTTTGTTTGGAAACGATCGGCGGCCCAAACGCCGGCATCTTAAGAACTATCACCCTTTTCTGGAGGTTTCGATGTCATTATTTGCGACCAAACCCATTTCGAGGATCATTGCCGAAGCAGAAGAGACCGGCGAGCACGCCCTTAAAAAGGCCCTAAGCGCGCTGGACCTCACCATGCTCGGTGTTGGTGCCATTATCGGAACGGGCATTTTCGTTCTAACGGGCCAGGCAGCCGGCAAACACGCCGGTCCGGCCGTTGTTCTCTCGATGATCCTTGCGGGTATCGTGAGCGCCTTTGCGGCCCTTTGTTACTCAGAATTTGCAGCCAGCGTTCCGATCTCGGGTTCGGCATATGCCTATGGCTATGGAACCTTAGGTGAATTTGTCGCCTGGATCATCGGCTGGGACCTCATTCTCGAATATGCGTTCGGTGCCGCAACGGTCGCGGTCGGCTGGTCGGGATACACCGTCAGCCTAATGCGAGAGAATTTGGGCATAAACTTCCCGATCTCATTAAGCGCACCACCCGGAGCGATAAGAGATACCGCCGGAAATGTCATCGGGCACGGAATATTCAATCTTCCCGCCGCATTGATCGCCGTCGCGGTAACTTTGCTGTTGATTCGCGGCATCAAGGAGTCGGCGAGCTTCAACTCGATCATCGTGATCATTAAGGTGGTCGTAGTCGTGCTCTTTATCGTCGCCGGTATAGGCTTCGTCAATACCGATAACCTGGGCATCGGCTGTACGGTCGGAGCTCCCGGATGCGCCGAGTTCATGCCTTATGGCTTCAGCGGCATCATTACGGGTGCAGCGGTCATCTTCTTCGCCTATATCGGGTTTGACGCTGTCTCGACCGCAGCTCAAGAGGCAAAGAATCCGCAAAGGGATATGCCCCGCGGCATTCTTGGTTCGCTTGCCATCTGTACCGTGCTCTACATTCTTGTTTCGGGCGTGATGGTTGGCCTTGTTGATTACAAAGCCCTTAAGGAAGCCGCTGCTCCGCTCGCAACCGCCATTGATGAGGCTCTCAAAGCCAATCAAGGTGCAACTGCCGGCATCATGGGCTCGATCCTAACGGTTTTCTCGTCGTGGATCATCAAGATCGGTGCCGTTCTCGGACTTAGCTCGACGATGGTCGTTATGACGATGGGACAACCGCGTGTGTTCTATTCGATGTCCAAGGACGGACTCCTTCCGGGCTGGGCAGCAAAGATCCATCCGAGGTATCAGACGCCGCATATCACAACGGCGATCACGGGTGCCGTCGTTGCGATCCTTGCCGGATTTGTCCCGATCAGCCTCCTCGGCGAACTCGTTTCGATCGGTACGCTCTTCGCGTTCGTGATCGTCGGAACCGGTATCATCATCCTGCGTTCGTCGAACCCGGCGTTGAATCGTCCGTTCAAGGTGCCTCTCGTTCCCTTTATTCCGCTTGGAGCGGTCCTCTCGGCAGCATTCCTTATGAACAGCTTGCCGCTCGACACATGGATCCGTCTGATCGACTGGATGGCCATCGGCCTGCTTATCTACTTCGGCTACAGCTATACGCACAGTAAGCTGACCGTCGAAGGGGCTGTTGAGGATGAATTGCCCGCAAACTATAAGCCGCCAATTGCGGCAATGCTTGGCATCGTGCTGGTCGTGGCACTTACCATCTACCAGGTAATGGCGCCGTCGAGCGGTCTCGGGCTCGGACTCGAACCGGACAAAAAGGTTGCCGACAGCATTGGTTTAAACCTTGCGATCCGTCTGTTCGCGTGGATCCTGACCGGTGCACTTGTCTATATGATCATGTACGGCAAGCGTGCAGCCTCCGCGACAAGAAGCGCTTCGACGAAGTCCATCGGACTGATCCTATCGGTCGTGAATATTGTCCTTTGGGGCGGTGTCACGTACTGGTACTTCCAGCACATTCACGACAAGGTCGTTCCGTAAAAGAACGCCTTAGTTCCAGATGCAAGAAGGCCGCCTTTCCGGGCGGCCTTCTTATTTCCATATCGCTCGAGGTGGTTAGCAAAGCTAATGCGAGAAGCGGAGCGTTATCTTCCTAGCTTCAAAAAGCAGATCGGCGAAACCCTTTGTACTCCGATCAAAAGTCTCACCCTTTTTCGCCAAGCCGGAAGAACTGCGGTTTTCCGGCACAAGAGCCAAACGGTTTCCGGCGGCGGTGCCGCCGGGCCAAAAACGAAAGTTACTCAGTAAGATCCTGAGCGGTCGGAGCATCGATCTTCTCAAGGACGGCCTTGTTGATCTCGATCTTTCCGGCCTGCTCAAGACGCTGTCTTGCGGCGGCAAGGTAATCGCCAAATACGGTGCTTCGCTTCATTCCGAGCATCTGTTCCATAAGCGAACTCCGCTGCGTAGCGAAAGCTGCCGAATCGGCTTCCTTCCTTTGCGTCACGCCAACGATGACCCAATTATCGCCGACCTTGAGCGGCTCCTTCATCACCTGGCCGTTGCCAAGAGCGAAGACCGCATCCGAAAGTGCCTGGCCGCTTGCCGCCGACGGGCCTTCGCCGATCGGTGTGCCGATCACGTAATCATCCTTTGTCTTGGCGGTAATGCCCTTTGCCGCCGCTGCCGAAGCGAGCGACGCGGCGTCCTTCGCACCGGCAGAGATAGCCTTTGCGATCTCCTCGACCTGCGACTGTGCCTTCTCGAGCTTGTATGCGGCCTCGACCTGGGTACGGACCTCCGCAAAATCGGCGTCGCGCGGCTCTTTCTTATCAACAAGCATCGGAAGCGCGAAACCATTCTGGATCGGAATGACGTCGCCAACATCGCCCGCATTCTCGAGCGGCTTGATGCCTTCTTCGAACTGCGACGATATACCGATGTCCGCGATATCATCACCCGGCTTCACATAGCCCGTCTCTTTGACCATTTCGCCCGCGGTCATATTTGCCTGCGATGCGAACTCCGCTGCGGTCTTCGCCGGATCCTTCGACTGCTTGAGAGCCTCATCGACCTTCTTTGCGAACTCAAGTGCGGCTGCATACGCCCTTCTATTGCGTAGCGATACCTCAAGCTCCTTCTTTGCCTGCTCGAACGTCTTTGGTACGGTCTCACCGCGTCGGAGGATGAAATAACGGCCCTGATAAAGGATCGGGTCGGTGATCTGGCCGGGCTCGAGCTTCAGGAGCTGCTGATACGGATCGTCCGGCTTTGAGGGGTTCGCGCGGACAGGGCCGGAAAGTTTGCCGCCGTTGCCAGCGGTCGCCGGATTCTCGGATTGCCCTTTTGCGAGTGCCGCAAAAGCCTCTTCCGTCACGGGGCCGCCCTTTGCGCGAAGCTGTGTAACGAGCTCGGTCGCCTTTCCTAACACCTGTGCCTCGTCGTCCGGTTTCGGCACGCGGAGAACGATCTCCTGGCCTTCGACGCCCATTGTCTTTTTGTCCGGCGCAAGCGCATCCCACTCGGCCTTTAGGTCAGCGTCGGAAATTGCAAGCTTCTGGCCGATCTTCTCCGAGTTTACGAAGATATATTTGATCTTCTTTTGCGGCTCGTTGATGTAGTACGAGGCTTTATTCTTCTCGAAGTACGCCTTTAGCTCGTCGTCCGATGGCTTTAGGGTCTTGGCGATATCAGCAGGATTCAGCGAAACATACGAAATGTTGAACTTTGCGTTACGCTTCTGGTACTCGTTGAGCACCTCAGCGTCCGAAACCGTCACGCCGGCCGTGATGTAAGCCTGGAGCTTTCGTGCGCTGATGTCGTCGCGGACGCTCTGTTCAAATGCCGACACGCTGCCGTATTGCCCGATGACCGCTTCTTCGTACTTCTTCTGATCAAAGGGCGTTCCGTCCGGGTTTGCGCTCTGCCGTCGGATCTCGTCCGCGACCTCCCGGTCCGTTGCGGTCAGGCCAAGCCTTGCGGCCTCAACACGCATCACGCGTCGATTAATCAACGAATCGATCACCATCGACGCCGGAAACTTTCCGCGGCTGAACTGACTGAACTTTTCCCCTTCACGCACTACGTCAGCGACCGTTATCACTTCACCTGCGACGGTCGCCGCGACCTCCTGGCTTCGGCTTAAGCCACCTGTTTCGAATGTGTTACGGGCCGGCGTATAGAAAAATATCAGCGAACCGGCCATCAGGATCGCGAAAACAAAGAGGACGAGATTGCGTGTCTTTTCAAGACGGGTAAAAAACCTTAACATTTAACAAAACACCTATATTTCGAGAATTCACTCGGGATAGTTGGATAGAGACAAACCGCAATTTTAGCAAAGCACCCTGTAAAATCCAACGTTAGAGCCGATATCTCGCTCCATTTTCCCTATCGCGGCGAGCGGGTCGTGTCTTGCAGTTTGATGCACTTTTAGCCGAAAATGACTTGGACAATGATCAAAAACGCTGCAATTGTCATAAAACCCGGCCACGCTGAGGCAGAAGCCACGGCCGCCGAGCTTACCCAATGGTTCGCGGCTCGAGACATCGCTTCGGCAGGGGTATTCACTGCCGACGACAACACAGCGGACCTTTCAACCTGCGGGCTTGTCGTTGTCCTCGGCGGCGACGGGACGATGATCGCCGCCGCACGTATGATCGGCGAGGCGGAAGTGCCGGTTCTCGGCATCAACTACGGAAGCCTCGGTTATTTGACCGAATTCCGTATCGAAGAACTCCATTCTGCCGTCGAGTTCGTCATTAACGGAGCATTCGAGACCGACCACCGCGTAATGCTTCATGCCGAGCTTTTCCGCGGCGGAGAGAGCATTGCAAAAGGCCGCGTCCTGAATGACGTGGTCATCAACAAGGCAGCCCTTGCACGCATCATCGCGATAGAAGTGCGTCTGAACGGCCTTTTCGTGAATTCCTTCCGTTCGGACGGCCTCATAATCGCAACACCGACAGGCTCTACCGCCTACAACCTCTCGGCCGGAGGCCCGATCGTTTATCCGTCGATGAACGCTGTCGTTCTGACGCCGATCTGCCCATTCACGCTTTCAAATCGCCCGATCGTCATTCCCGATACCGCCGAGATTGCGCTGAAACTCGAGAACGGCAACGAAGGCGTAATCCTTAGCCTCGACGGCCAGACAGGCTTCCCGCTGCAGGTCGGCGATGTCGTCCGCATCCGTAAAAGCCGTACGAAGCTGAACCTCGTACAACCCGAGAATCGGAATTACTTCGACGTCCTGCGCAAAAAGCTTCAGTGGGGCCGCTGAGTCGAACGCTGAACGAGAACCAGCCGTTCGCCTGCCTTCTGCCCTATTCGTGCATTCGTGGCAACATTCTCTTGCTGCCACTTGATGCACAAATAAAGACTTCTGATGCTCGCAACCCGGTTAGCTATCCAAAATCTAGCTATCCAAAATCTCAAAGATCCAAGGCGGCAACACGTGTTGCACGGCCAAATACGAGTATAACACGCTTGTCAAGCGCTATTTTTTGCAGCTCAACAAAAAACCGTCCTTCTTTAGCTGAATAGCGTAGTCTGCTCGTCTGCCGGAGGCTCTAACCCCTCAGGAAACCATTGATACCGGCCGAGGTCGCATTTGCCGGCGGCGTTGAATTCAATGCCCTCGGCCTCAAGGAGCGTTTGCTGCAGGTCCACAGGGACCGTGAGCTTTCCGGTCGAGCACTTTCCCTGCGAGTTGATCACACGTTGCCACGGCACTTTATCCGTGTCGGCACCGTGCATAACAAACCCTACCGTCCGCGCCGTGTATCCCTCGCCGAGAATGATCGCGAGCTGGCCGTACGTCATTACACGGCCTTTTGGTATCTTTCGCACGATCGCATAGACGCGCTCGCGATATTGCTTATCTCCGGTTCGCTCCATGGGCAGACCTTTCCTTTCGTAGTAAAGAGCTTGAGCCGTCGCTTCCTTTATTTTGCTGAACGCAGCCTTATGGCCGTCACCTGGCGGACCCAGCGGCCGTGCTTTTTATCATCCGGAACGATCATCTGCCACGGGCCATTCTTTGCCGATAGCGGCTTGTCGTTCTCGGCGTATGCCAAAACAAAAGTGCGGTCCGAAAATCCGGGGTCGAGCTCCGCCGCGGCGATGACCGCACGATAGCCGTCTGCGGCCTCGATAACCACGTAGTTCCTGAGCTGCGGCCCGCGAAAGTCCTTACCGAAGATCGCGCCGGCAGAGACAAGGATGTCGCGCAGGTCCACGCCGGAATATCGAGTGTCCTTACCGTCGTGGTCTTTGACACGGACCTCTTTTTGCGGGAACTTTGCGAAGTCTGCAGCATTAAGGGTCAGCGTCTTCCCGCCTTCAACATCGACGACAAAGGTTGGGGCTGAAACAGTGCCGGGCGTCTGTGCATACCCGACGAGGCCAAATGCCAAGAGAAAAAATATAAAGAAGACAGCATTTTTCATAGTCTATTTATTCCTAGCTTCCAAATGGTGAACCATGAGTGCGTTTCGTTCAGATCGTCCGAAGAAACGTGCGTGCAGGAGCACCGTCGCCGCCGCCGCCGTGATACTTGATCGGCAGGCAGATGATCTCGTAATCGCCTGGTTCAACCTCCCGCAGGTCAGCACCCTCGAGAATGACGACCTCGCTGCCAAGCAGCGTCTTATGGACCGGATGGCCGGGCGAGCCGCTCTTTTCGATGGAAAGGTAATCGATGCCGACCAGCACGATGCCGTTGTCGACGAGCATCTGAGCTGTCTCAGGCACCAAATACGTAAAATCCGTCCTGAAACCGTCCTCAGGCGTATTCCAAAATGCGGAGTTCCGCGTCTTGAACAGTACGCGTTCGACGCCATCGAGATCGCCGACATATTCCGGCGAAAGCGCGACCACATCATCCGGCACGCCGATGACGCGGCATCTGCCCATCAGTTTTTTCGGATCAAGGGCATCTACGCGCCTCGCACCCTCGATAAAGTGGTTCGGCGCATCGACATGCGTCCCTGAATGCACGCCGAACGAGAGTTGCGAGACGTTGGCAGTTGAACCGGCAGCGATCGCCTTGAACGAATTTACCTCGACGCCCGGGTCGCCCTTGTAGATCGGCATATCGGACGAGATACCGACCGTGATGTCATAAAGCTTGCTCATTTTACTTCTTCAAAATCGTTGGCTCCATCAAGCTTTTTGAGCCGATACACCTTGTTCGCACCCGAACGCCGCCATTTATCGTTGCTTGTCGAAAGGTACTTCTGGCTGTAAAACACCGGAGTTTTACCCGGCTTGGCGGTGAGCACCCAAGCGGTCGTTGCCTCTGTGTCGGTGATCTTTGAGGACTGATACCAACCGAGCTCGACGGGCTTCTCGTTCTTGAATTCGTAGATGGAAACACCCGTGCCGCCCTCGCCCTGGTGCATTCCGCCGCCAAATTCGAGCGCGATCTCGTCGAGCCCGTTGCGATTCACATCCGCGACCTTGCCAATGCTGAATGCCCAGCCGGAATCCTGCACAAAGCTCGAGACGACCTTGCCCTTCTCGATGATCGCAAGCCCGACCCAGCCGAGTCCGTTGCCGGTTTCGCAAAATTGGTAGAAGACGGCCGTCTGCTTCGCTCCGGCCTTTGTGAACGAGCCCTCAACCGCACCGGTGTAGCTTGGTGCGTTCGCACAGCTGTCGGACACAAGCTTCTTCGCGACCGGCGGCAGGATCTTCGTTTCGTACAGTTTTGCGATCGACTTTGGCGGCTCATCCTCTCCGCCTTTTGCCGGAAGCGTCGGATCATGCACGACCATTCGCTGACCAAATGCCGCCACGGCCAAAAGTATCAAGATCGAAATGGTTATCGGTAGATGTTTTACCTTCATATGCTTTAGATTAGACGAAACCTGCGGAATTGAACAACGACGGCGGACCCGTTAAATTCCCAATTCAGCAAACCCGCGTTCTCAGGTGTAAGATTGAATTTTTATGATCTCTGTCCCACGTATTGCGGCCTCAAGCTATTCGAACACGGCTCCATTGGTTTGGAGTTTCCTTTACGGCTCGCTTCGCGGTTCTGCTGAGCTGATAATGGACACGGCTCCGGCTCGTTCGGCCGAGCTTCTCGCGGGCGGACGCGTCGATGCAGCTTTGGTTCCCGTATTTTCTTATCAAACCATCTCGAACGTACGACTCATTCCAAACGTCTGCGTCGGAGCGAAAGAACGCGTTCGAAGCGTCTGCCTCGTAACAAAGGGATGCGATCTTGCGGACGTGAGAAACGTCGCACTCGACGTATCGTCCCGGACTTCGGCCGCCCTCACGAAGATAATCTTTCGCGAATTCATAGGCCGCGAACCGTTTTGGATCGACGCTGCTCCGAATATCGACGAAATGCTAGCAAATGCCGACTGCGCTCTGCTCATCGGCGACCCTTCGCTCAGGATCAACGAATCGAATGGCAACACGCCGTTCAGAAAATTCGATCTTGTGGAGCTTTGGCGCGAGAATACCGGTCTTGGATTCGTCTTTGCGATGTGGATGACACGAGGGCAGGCCTCGCCGCTCGATTTTGCAGCAGCGCGTGATGAAGGCGTTGCGCACATTGATGAGATCGCGGCCAACTATACGCAGCAGATCGGGCTAGATGCTGCCGAACTCGTCGATTATCTCGGGCGCAGCATCTCATATTCAGTGTCGGATGAAATGTCTGCGGGGCTGGAGCTCTACTTTAAACTCGCGAACAAACACGGGCTCATCGAGCGAAACCTACCACTCCAATTCGTCTAATCCATTCCCGCTTGGCCGCCTCAGCTCCTGATACAGAAGCTTGTCGATCACCTTTCCGTGTTCTTTGATATGGTCGACGATCAGCAACGCCTGGTGGATCCGCTGATCGATATCCTTGATATTTCCGAGATAGTAGAGAAGAGAGCGTTGTTTCCCCGGAGTAAGAGCGTGGAAAAGTTTGTCGCCTTCCGGATCTTGATCGAGCACCTCGCGAAAGTCCTCCGGCATCGGCAAGCCATATTTACTTTCGTCGATCGCAAGCTCGACCGCGACCTTGTTACCGGCGACAATTCCGAGAGCCTCGCGCTTCTTTTTGTTGACGATGATGTAAAACCGTCCGCCTGACGGCAACAACGCACATTGGAACGGCTCACCACCGTTGATCGTGCAAACGACACGCTTGTACCGATCCTTGAAAGCAAGGCGGGCAACCACGGTGCGATCGATCAGGAGCGAGTGCCAACCCGAATCATCCCATTTGACGAGTTCTGCCTTTAACTTTAGTTGCTTTACGGGCTTTGGCATCTAACGCGTGGTTGTAAAGCGCAAGACAGGGATATTAGGCCGCGAGCGCGTTGAAGTATCGCCTGTGTGTTCGCCTGAGGGCCTCTTTGTTTGCCGCCTCGAGAATAACGACCTCGTGATCGATACCGCGCTCATTAAGCTCAAGCTCAAGCTCAAGGCGCTCTTTGCTCGCTTTCTCGTGTTCGGTGGACGCAAACTCTTTGAAGAGAACCGTCCGGAAGGATTTTCGTTCGTACTCGATCAAATAAAACATCGCTCAGTCATCCTTAGCCGAATCTAGTTTATCACGCAATTCTGCCCGACGAGTTCTTCCGTACCCGACGATATTCGCCCGCAGTTCAGAACCACCATTTGGGCTAAAGCAGTCGCGGAACATATCACAATCGAAAAACATATCGGCATATAAATCGTTAACCTCCTCCTCAGTTGCGCTTGGATATGTTTGGTATATGAAATCGCGTAATACCTTCCGTAGCGACTCTGGCCCAACATTCTTTGATTCTTCGATCGCGAACAGGAGGTCAGATAGTCGTTCGAGCCGAGCTGCGAGCCCTGGATAACCGCCATACTTGATCGACGGATCCTCTGCATCGGCCCACATTTCTGAATATTCCGCCCATTCGTGTTGGCTCTTGGTCCGAATTTGTATTTCGACAAGTTGCTCCAACACCGTGATAATCGCATGTACGGCACGGTATCCGTGGCTTGGCTTTAGGCGACGGTCAACGATAACGGTCTTTGGATACGCTGCGCATATCTTCGTAGCAACCCCGTCCTGCTCGGCAATCGTGTCTACAACGATGCGACAGCCCGCGATGTCCTGCATCTGAGACAAGCGAATACTTTCCCGCCTGAGCTTATCAACAATGGACGGCGTAGATTTGGATGGTCGACCGCTCGGCCTGAGGTTGAGCGACTCTAGCTTCTCAAACACATGGTCATACGCCTTTCGAAATGAGTCACGATACTCATCGAGCATCTTTAGATCATCGGGAGCGATCTTGTCCGCCTTTAGACGATCTCCGAGCTTGTCTATCTGAGTTTTCGAGTACTCCGCCATTTTTTCCGCCTGTTCATCTTACATCTTGGCATCTTTTTTCGCTCTTAGGGTAAAATCAAAGTCGTGAATAACGCAGTCCAGCCAATTCTCGATAAAGCACTTGCGGGCGAACGGCTTTCGACCGAAGATTGCACGGCGCTCCTCGAATCGAAGGATATCTTGCGGATCGGCCTTGCCGCCGACGAGATACGCCGACGCAAGAACGACCCCGACGTCGTAACCTACATCATTGACCGTAACATCAATTATACGAACGTTTGTAACGTCGTCTGCACCTTCTGCGCGTTCTATCGGCGGCCGGGTAAACCGGATACATACGTCCATTCCATGGAGGAGATCGAAAAGCGCATTGACGAGACGATCGAGCTTGGCGGAACGGGCGTGCTGATGCAGGGCGGCTTGCATCCTGATTTCAACATCGAGTGGTACGAAAACCTCTTGCGCACGCTCCACGCAAAATATCCGCGGTTCCAGCTGCATTGCTTTTCACCGCCTGAGATACACAATATTTCGCTCATTTCAAAGCTTGATTACGACACGATCGTCGAGCGTTTGAAGGCCGCAGGGCTGAATTCGCTTCCGGGCGGCGGAGCTGAGATCCTCGATGACGAGGTGCGAAAACGCGTCTCGACAAAATGCACGACGCAGGAATGGCTCGACGTGATGCGCTCCGTCCACAAGGCCGGGCTGATCTCGACCGCGACAATGATGTTCGGCATCGGCGACCGCATCGAACATCACGTCCGCCACCTCGATCTCGTGCGTCAGCTACAAGATGAATCTCTCGCCCGCATCAATGAAACTGGCGGCGGCGGCAAATTCACGGCCTTTATCCCGTGGACATTCCAACGCGAGAACACGGCTCTCGGACGCAAGATCACCGAGGAACCGACGGGCATCGATTACCTGACAATGCTCGCCGTTTCGCGGCTCTTCCTCGACAACATTCAGCACATACAAGCGTCCTGGCTCACACAGGGCCTAAAGATCGGACAGGCGGCACTTCGCTTCGGCGCCGATGATATGGGCTCGATAATGATCGAGGAGAATGTCGTCTCAGCCGCCGGTGCAAATACCGACGCGAACGAAAAAGAGCTCCGCTATCAAATTCGCGAGGCCGGCTATCGCCCCCAGCAACGCGACATCCTCTACAACCACGTCAACCGCGACAACGCCGATTCGCTCGACTCCAGCAACTCGATGAAACTCAAACAACTCTCAGTCGCCTTCGCGGATTAGCGCAAAAAGCCCGTGAACGGGCTCGATCGTGTGGGGGCGAAGGCGAGAAGTGATTTACACTTGAGCATTATGACGAAAGGCTCGCTGGTGCTTTTTGCTTTCTTTGTCCTTCTTGGCCTGGCGTCGCTAGGGTTTGGAATACGGAACTACCTGAATATGCAGGAGTTCTTTCGGACCGCCGAGCACGCGACGGCCAAGATCGTGGAATTTCGCCCGGATCGCAATCCTAAGGCCGCTGACTTTTGCCCGCGTTATGAGTTCACGACGAAGAAAGGTGAGACGGTCGGGTTTGAGGGCGATGATTGCCTTGCGACACCGGATAGGTCTTTGATCGGAAAAACGGAGGAAGTGTACTTTGACCCCGCAAATCCTCAAAGCATCTATACGCGGGGCTGGACAGGTAACGAAGGCACGTGGTTGATAATGGGTATCATCGGCTTTGTCTTTTTCCTGATCATCGGCGGGCTATCGCCATTGACGGCTTTTATCGCATCGCGGTCGAAGCGATGACCGTGCCAGACCGCTTTATCCAATCGTGATACCGGTAAACCCGTCGAAATCATCTGCCATCGACCGATACTTCTGTTCGAGCACTTTTAGGCGAGCGGCTATTTGAGCGATCCTTGCCTTGTCACCGTTAAGTTTCTCAAGCGAGACCAACTCCTGTTTAAGCAGGTAACCGCGCCACGTCAATGTTTCGATCGCTGCGGTCGAATCTGACCCGGTCTGCTTGTCATAGGCGTCAAGGACTGCGAGGCCGCGGACAGCGAGAGAATTGACCCCAGCGAAATTCTTTTGCAGCCCTTTGATCACTATATCGAGTTTTATGACGGCGAGTTCCTCTAGCTTTCGTTCAGCGTTATTCGGATCATCCTTTTTGATATTTGCGAAATATCGCTCGATCGTCCTTTGCACTTCTTCCGCCTCATCCAAACGGCCAAGGTATGCAAGTGCAGTTGCTTCACTCAAAAGCTCCGCAAAGTTCTGGTACTCGAACCAGGCCTTGTCCTTTAAATGCTGATAGATCACTGCGTTATAACTGAGCGTCCGTTTTGAGTCCGCAATGCTGTCTTCCAGGTATTGCCTTCCAAGATCCGGCTGCCCTTGCTCGGTCACGAGACGGACTCCAACCCAACGATCGAGGTTGTTAAGTCGACCTGAGATCATCATCAAGCGATTCAGGAGAACGACATTCCCGGGATTCTCCGCCAAGAGCTTCTCGGCATCGGCGAGGAGCTCGCGAAAACCGGCAATATTCTTTATCTTCGTCTCACTTGTTGTGACGTCTGCTTCAACGTAATTATCGAGGTCGAGTATGCGCAGTCCGATCGCCTGGATCCGCCGATCGGTGTTGGTCGGATCGGCCTGGATCGCGAGGTTGTTAAGCTCGATGGCGTACCGCGAGATCTTGAATGTCGAGAACGCTTTGGCGTTCTTTCGCGCGAGGATCGAATCAAACTGCGTGAGCGAGGCAACGAGTTCGTCAACCATTGTAAGATCTGTGGGGCGGAGCTGTATCGCCTTGTTAAGCAGCTGTACGCTCTTTGCCGAGCTGTTGAGCGCGTCGTCGGTCTTGCCGAGATTCGCCGAATAGACCATTCCTTGTGCGGCACCGATCTTTCGGTAAGCGACGCCCAGTTCTTTGAGTAGATCAGGATCATTCGTGTCGTTCGCAGCGACGGCGTCGAGATACTCAACGGCGTCCGAGACGAGCCTTGCACGAAGCTGCACACTGCCCGGCAGCTTTGCGATCTCATCGTGGTAATCGAAGATCAATGCCGTCGCGATCTTCCGAACCTGCGCAAAGTTTCTCTCGGCCTTTTCCTGTTCGCGTTTTGCTGCTGCCGCCTGCCAAAACGCAACAAGTGCCGTGCCCACAAGCAGGAGCAACAGGACGGAAGCGATCGTGACGGCGAGTGTATTCCTTCGGCAGAACTTGGCCGCTTTGTACGCGAGCGATTGCGGATGAGCTTTTACAGGATATCCGTCCAAATATCGTCCGATATCATCTGAAAGCTGCTCGACCGACGCATATCTGCGGTTCGGATCCTTTTCGAGAGCCTTCATTACGATATTGTCGAGATCGCCCTTGAGAGAGCGGTCTCCCGAACGTGTAGAAGGCCGTTGCGGGTCGATCTCTGTGATGCCGCGCGAAATTTCTGTTCGGGTAACGCCGTAGATCTCCGTCGGCGAGCGGTCGGTCAATATCTGATATAGCAAAAGGCCGAGCGTGTAGATATCCGACGCCGTGGAGATCGGCTTGTCGAGGATCTGTTCGGGGCTTGCGTATTCGGGCGTGATAGGCGCGTTGATCGTGTGCGTTTGGGCGCCGTCATCATCCATGATCTTTGCGATCCCAAAATCGAGGAGCTTTACCTTGCCGTCCGGCGTTACGAGGATGTTTGACGGTTTGAGGTCACGGTGGACGACCAACTGCTGATGCGCGTACCAGACCGCAGCACACACCTGTTGAAAGAGTCGCAGCTTTGCGTCGATGTCGAGGTTGTGGTCTCTGCAATAGGCTGTGATCGGCGTACCGTCGATCAACTCCATCACGTAGTACGGAGCCTTGTCTGCCGTAACGCCGCGATCTAAAAAGGATACGATGTTCGGGTGCGTCAGCCTCGCGAGGATTTGTTGTTCCGTCTTGAATCGTCGAACAAGATCGGCCGAGAGCAGGCTTTGATGCGAGACCTTTATCGCGACGTACTGTTCGACCTCGCGATCGCGACGCACGGCCTTATAGACCGTGCCCATACCGCCGCGGCCGAGTTCACCGACAAGCGAATACGAACCGACCGCCTCACCCGTATTTCGATGCTCGATATCAAGGGCGATCGGGCCGTCGAGAATCCCGTCAAACGCACTGTCCTTTTCGATCAGACGAACGAGTTCGTCATAAAGGGCGGGATCTTTCTTCTTGATGTCCGCTAAAAAATTAGAGCGGCTCTCGGTCGGCAGGTCGACTGCCGATTCGAATGCAGAGATCAATCTTTCCAGATGGTCACTCATTGCAGCTCAGATAAGATGACGGTAAATTCACGTCAGCCTTTCGCGAAGCCAAGCCCTTGCAAACCGCCATTTTCGATTGACGGTGCTCAACGAAATATTCATAAGCAAAGCGATCTCCTCAAGCGACAGACCGCCATAAAAACGCAGCTCGACGACACGAACGTATGACGCGTCGTGCCTTGCAAGCTCCCGAAGCGATCTCTCAAGTTCGAGTACGTCAGTTGGGTCTTGGGAAATACCCGAGACCAACACCGTAGCTTTATCATCGAGCGAAATTGTCGCTCCGCTCCCGCGCTTTGCCCTCAGACGCCTTTTGGCGTAGTCAACCAGGTACCTGCGCATCATCATCGATGCAATGCCGATCACGTATCGCCGATCCTCCGGGCTGAGGCAATGCTGATTTTTCATCTGCAGATACACCTCGTTTACAAGGTCCGTCGGCTGAAGCGTGTGGTTTGGCCGCTCTTGACGCAGAAAATGAGCCGCGATCCTGCGAAGGTCGCGATAGACCTCGGGAATAAGCCGATCTATCGACCGTGAACCGGTTTCTTGTTCATCATTTGCCATAGCTTGCGGGAGTATCCGGTCGATATTGAGCGAGGTGAAGATCCCACACTAAAAAATTTTCGCACAAGTTGACACGTTTTTCCCCAAAATGTCGCGTTTTAGTTGCGGACTTGATTTTGCCGCAACAAAAAGGCGGGCAACGTGAAAACGAACTAACTTAAAACTCCCTTATGTTAACACGCTTCCAAAATCCCACGAGTTAATGGCCGGGGTGGCTATCGTCCGACTGGAAAGCTTAAGAATGCTAACTTATCCCCACAAGCTTTCCAGTCCGAAGCGCGTGTCTATAAAAGGTCCCTCAAGCTGAAACCGAACAATTACTTTTTAACGCTACGACCTTGCGGCAGGTTAACTTTTTGACGGCACAAGTCGGATCTTCGTTTTGTTGACGTCAAGCAGCGGGCCGAGTTCGTACACGTTCCGGTAGCCGTAGCTGTAGAGCGAGATATAGGTCGAGAGATTCAGCGACGCGGGTGCGATCTTCGTCGGGAAGGCTCTCTCGGCATTTTCGAAATTGTTGTTGCAATAGATCAGGATCTTTGTGTTCTTGTCCGGAAGCAATGTAGCGAGACTCGCGACAGTAATATCCGGGAAACTAAGGTTGACGGCACCATTTATATGAAGCTCGTCGAATTTTTCCTTGCTGCGTGCATCGAGTATCACAACACCCGGCTCTTTACTCATCGAGATGAATTGATCCTCGGTCAATCGGCGTGTCGAACGATGGGCTGCGGCCTCGCGCGATAGCTTCAAGAACCCGTCCATATCGATCGCGGGATTGCGGATCTCGTTCGCGCGTTGAGCGCTGACCGCAAGCGTAGCTAGGAGCGACAAGAGTGCGGCAACAACGATTCTTTTCCTCATATTTTCAGGGCCTCCGAATGGGTAAGTTACCGGAATAGATGCCATCTTTGCCTTTGGGGATGCTAGTTGTGGTACGATTCCTCAGCCACAGAAAGCCTATGGGAGCAAAGATAGCTGCATTTCTGATCTCGGTCGTACTTGTCATTGCCATCGCGGTTCTCGGCCTATTCTTTCTCCTGATCGCCTTGAACGGTTACAGCGAGTCCGATGTGACCTATGGCTTTGCGGCGTTCGGCATCCTGTCTTTTCTCGCTGCATTGGTGAGCGGAGCGATCGCGGCCGCCATCGCGCATTTGATGACAAGACGTGAATTCAAAGCCTTCGGCTCCATCTTGGCAGGCGTTGCAACCGCGTTCGTTTTCGGCGTAGTGGCAATAGTTGTAACTTCAGGGCTTGCGGTCGGCATAACCGAATACGCGAGGAATAACTTCTGATCAGAGCGGTCCATGATCTCGACCTACGCAGAATTTTGGGATTTTTACGTCGGAGAGCACAGCAAGCCGGCGACCCGTTGGCTGCACTTTGTCGGGACCACGCTCGGCGTCTGCCTGCTCGCATATTTCATCGCAACCGGCCGATGGTATTACTTTCCACTTTTCTTTGTCGTCGGGTATGCGTTCGCATGGTTCGCACACTTTTTCATCGAAAAGAATCGTCCCGCGACATTCAAGTATCCGTTCTGGTCATTCATTAGCGACTTCAAAATGATCTGGCTAATGCTCACCGGACGGATGTCCGCCGAGGTCGAACGCGTCCGCTCGAACGTGTGAGAAGACTTTCAGACCCTTCACACGGTTTCGCGCTAGTATGTAAGATACCTAAGAAAAAGGAGGTCCGGAATTATGCTGATTGCAAGGAATTGGTGGGTGTTCCTTGTGCGAGGGATTCTCGCACTCATTTTTGGATTGATCGCGATCCTGATGCCTACGGTCGCGTTCATCTCACTTGTCGTTATCTTCGGGATCTTCGCGCTCGTTGATGGCATTTTTACGATCGCCGCGGCGCTCTTTGCCGACGTTAGATCGGAGAAATGGTGGTGGCTCCTGCTTGAAGGTCTCGTGGGCATCATCATTGGGGTCTTCACCCTCGTTGCACCGGGAGCAATGGGAAATGCGTGGCTATTTCTCATCGCGATCTGGGCGATCGCTACCGGTATTCTTCGGATCGTGACCGCCATTCGGCTGCGAAAATTCATCGAAGGCGAGTTTTGGCTTATCCTGAGCGGGCTCTTTTCTGTGATCTTCGGGGTGCTGATAATCGCCTCACCGGCATCTGGCGCATTTGCCATTGGGCTTATTATTGGTGTTTATGCACTGATCTTTGGCATTGCGTTCATCGGCATCGCGATGAGGCTTAAAAAGCACCTTTCGCGATCTTTAGGAAGTAGTGCGTGAAATAGTCGCTTAGAATTTTTATCTTTTTTCCTTGACGGGCATTCTCTTCCGGGCCGAGTTCATTTAGAATCTCTTGCATGGCTGCGGGCGACCTTGTAAACGTAAATCCGGATGCGCTGAATTCGACCATCGAGTTTTTGACGGCGATGGTCACGCCGACATTGCTCATCTCGGCGACGGGTTCGCTCGTGCTTTCGACATCAACGCGCCTCGGGCGTGTTGTCGACCGCGTTCGTGAACTCGAAAAACGCTTAAGCGACCTGATGCTCACGGAAGACAGAACGAGCGTTGTGTTGTACGAACTCCGGATCGACACCGTTGTAAACCTGCTCGACAAGGTGACAAGCCGCGCAAGGCTGCTTCAGCGAGCAATGACAACGTTCTATTACGGGCTCGGCTTTTTCGTGTTGACAAGTGTTACGATCGCCGTTGCAGCGTTCTTCAACACATACCGTTGGGTTCCGATTCCGGTTGGCATCGTAGGGATCATCTTCCTCTTTTGGGGCAGCATTTTGATGCTCGCTGAAACACGCTACGCAACGGCGACCGTCAATGCAGAGATGGATTTCACCTGGGCACTTGCGAATTACGTTGCGCCAAAGGACATTATCAACAAGTATATTTACAACGCTCATGGAAAACGCAGACTCCGGCGTAAGGTCGCAGAAACTCTCGAAAAGGAACACACTCGAGAGCCAAATCGAGGCACTTGAGCGACTGCTCGCCTATTGCACGGTCTGTCCAAAGGATTGCGGCAACAACCGCCTTGATGACGAGATCGCAGCGTGCTATTCGGGGCGGTTGCCGATCGTCTCTAGCTACACGGCGCATTTCGGCGAAGAACCTTGCTTGAGCGGGACACACGGAGCCGGAAATATATTCTTCGGCAACTGCAACCTTCGCTGCGTTTATTGTCAAAATTACCAGATCTCGCAGACCTGGAAAACCCAACGAAAGAACGAGGTCACCGTCGAGCGTCTCGCCGAGATGATGCTCGAATTACAAGAGCGCGGCTGCCACAACATTGGTTTTGTCTCGCCGACACATTTTGCCCCACAGATGGCTCGTGCCATCCTGCTCGCGACCGAGCAAGGTCTGGATATTCCCATCGTTTACAACACGAACGCGTACGACTCGGTCGAGGTTTTGCAGCTGCTCGAGGGCCTCGTGGACGTATATCTGCCGGATCTGAAGTATGCCGACGCGGAGGCGGGCTTTAAGTTCTCAAAGGTGCGCGATTACTCGCATTTTGCACGCCTTGCGATCAAAGAGATGCACCGCCAAATGGGCAGCGAGCTAGTATTTGACAACGCGGACCTTCTGCAGCGTGGCCTGCTGATCCGGCTGCTCGTTCTGCCGAACGACATTGCTAACCTCGAAAGTAATCTTCGCTGGATCCGCGATGAACTTGGCCCTAAGACGGCGATCTCTTTGATGGCGCAGTATTACGCGACCAATAAGGCCGCGACCGACGACCGCTACATACTTCTCTCGCGCCGCATCTCAGAACGCGAGTGGTTCGAGGCCGTGTCCTTGCTCGATGAACTCGGTATGGAAGAAGGCTTTATGCAGGAATACGAATCGGCCTCGCACTACTATCGGCCGGATTTTACGGACAAAGAGCACCCATTCAAGGACATTCGAGATTTCGCAAAGGCGAAAGATAACCGGATATGAGGATCGCTTACATTATTCTCACCATCGAGCTATCTTCTCTAGGTTGATGGCGTTTTTTCTCTAGCTTACGCAGGAGCTTTGTTACCTGCAGTTTTTGATAAATGAGAACGAAAATACTCAACGGCCTTGTGATCCTCACTTCGCTCCTCGGCTATCTCGAATGGGGTGCGGACATGCGCGCGTTCCTGTTCCAGGCCGAATGGGAGGTGCTGCGTAGACTCTCGAGCGATCCGCTCTCGGTCATACATCCATTCACGCTTATTCCACTGCTCGGCCAAGTGCTGCTATTGATAACTCTCTTCCAGAGACGGCCCGGCACCGTGCTGACACTGGTTGGGATCGCGTGTCTCATGCTTCTGCTCGGGCTGGTATGTTTTATTGGCTTGATCTCATTGAATGTTAAGATATTTGCCTCGACGATACCGTTCTTAGCGGTGGCCGTCGTTGCCCTTTTCAGCTTGTGGCGATCCCGAAAATCAAGAATGGATCACTCTAACGAATAACCAAAATGAACATAGGCGAGACTGCACCTGACTTCACGCTAAAGGATGGCGACGGAAACGACTGGACGCTCAGCGAACAACGTGGCCGAACCGTCGTGCTTCTATTTTATCCCGGCGACAATACGCCTGTTTGCACGCGTCAGCTTTGCTCCGTCCGTGATCATTGGGGCGAATATCAGCTAACGGGAGCCGAGGTAGTCGGTATTTCAACTGACTCTGTTGCCTCACACAAGGGGTTCGCAGCGGAGCACGACCTACCGCTCAGGCTCTTGTCGGATCCGGGCCGCATGGTTTCTGAGATGTACGGAATGAGGTCGTGGCTGCCGGGCCGCTCGGCTCGCGGAGTTGTCGTCATCGACAAAGAGGGAAAGATCTCGTACCGAAAGGTGGAAGCGTTGAGCCTTTTTCGGCCCGCGGATGCTGACGTTCTCGAAGCGATCCGCAATGCAGGATAAAATAATATGAAACGTGGATTTGCCGGTGTGATCGCGATCGTTGGTTGGCTTGCCATCGCACTCGAATTCTATCTGACGCTCGCGCAGCCTCGGGTCGAAGGTGTCGATGCAGGCGAGCGCGTCATTCGGTTCTTCAGCTATTTCACGATCCTTACGAATATCGTTGTTGCGGTCACAACTTCCGCGATCGCCTTCTACCCGACGAGTCGCCTGGGCAAATTCTTTTCGCGACCGGGAGTTCAAACCGCAGTTGCTGTCTATATCACGATCGTTGGCGTTGTCTACAGTCTTTTGCTGCGTGAGAATTTGACGGGGCTTTGGGCGGTGGGAAATCATGCGGTTCACGATGTCATCCCTGCGGCGTATGTTTTGTTTTGGTTCATTTGCACGCCGAAGAGCGGCCTGAAGTGGCCCGATGCTTTCAGATGGCTGTCGTACCCGCTTGTTTACGTTGCATATTCGTTGATTCACGGTGCCTTTACGGGATGGTATCCGTATTGGTTCGTCGACATCTCGAAGCTCGGCTACGGCGTCGGGCTTCGCAATGCCGCCGGCGTCTTCGTGGGCTTTGTTGTAGTAGGGCTGATCTTCATTCTTGTCGGCAGGCTTTTCTCGCGGACTGCAAAGGCGCTCTCAAATTGATATAACTAAAGTCATCGGAGATTTTTCCCTATGGCTATCTTTGGAAACGATAAATTCAAATGCACCAGGTGCGACCAGAAAGGCGAACCGCTAGGTTACGCCCCATTTCCGAATGAGGACGGCGAACGTGTCGCCAAAGAGATCTGCAAAGATTGTTGGCAGGCGTGGCAAAAGAAGCAGATGCAGCTCATCAATCATTTCGGGCTGGACGTCTCGAATCCGGATTCGCACCAGTTCCTTTTCGACAATATGAAGATCTTCTTCTTTAACGAAGGTGTGGAACTTACTCAGATCGATACCTCGCAAGAAGGCAAGGTTTCCTGGTAGTTTTTGTCGAATAAAGTCGTGCCTCCCGCATCTGTTTCGCTCGCTCCTGACGAAATAATGTCTTGAGCAAGCGCTTTGCATTCCGCTTGCCGAACGAATATGTCTGCACGCGTTGAAGAGAAACATCGGGCACCGATCCGCTGGATGCATTGGATCAACTTTCCGCTCCTCGCGATGATGGTGTGGAGCGGACTGCTGATCTATTGGGCAAATCCCGTCTATTCGCTGCGGCTTTTCGGCCGCGAGATCTTCTATTTTTTTCCGCAAGGGTTTTACAGCTTTCTAGGGATTCCCTACCGCCTCGCCGAAGGAATGCAGCTTCATTTCTTCTTTATGTGGCTCTTTGGCCTGAATGGCATGGCGTATGTCGCATACCTTGCGATCTCGGGTGAATATCGCAGCCTTCTGCCTACATTCGGATCGTTCAAGCGAGCCTTTCGCGTTGCTCTCTATGAACTTCACATCTCAAAGCAAAAACCGCCGCAGGGAAAATATAACGACGCCCAGCGAATAGTTTATACGCTCGTGATCCTAATGGGTGCGGGCTCGATCGTGACGGGCATTGCGATATACAAACCGCTTCAGGCATCGCTTTTCACCTCCTTGCTTGGTGGGTACGAGTGGGCCCGTTGGGGACATTTTTGGTTGATGATCCTCTTTGGTGCGTTCTTTGCTGTGCACGTCGTCCAAGTTGTGTTAGCAGGCTGGCGCAACTTTCAATCGATGATCACGGGCGTCGAGATCATCAAAAGCGAGGGCAGCGGAGAATGACTGTGGAACACGATCAAGACACAAAGTGGCCTGGTGGACATGAAAATTCTGCAAATGTGCTGAATGAACGCCGTTCGCTCTCCGACGAAATGTCCGATGCGGAGGCCCGTAAAGTTCTCTTTGCGCGGTCGCGCCGCGGGTTCCTGCTTGGCGGTGCTGCGGCTCTCGCCGGAATATTTGGCTGGCGTTGGATGCCCGAGGAGACGAAGGTCGGCTTTCTTCAGAAGATTTTTCGATTCAATGAGAGAGTAACGTCCGCATTCTATCGGCCAGCCCACCTTGCCCCGGAATTCCCCGCCGAGAAGATCACCCGGCCCGCTCGTGTCAATGGGATGCTCGGCATCGAGAATGAGGTCGACCTCGCATCCTGGCGCCTGAATGTCGGCGGCATTCCTCAACGCACGGGCGATCTCGTTCTGACGATGGATGACATTCGTCGCCTGCGAAGGTCGGAATGCATCACAGAGTTCAAGTGCATCGAGGGCTGGTCAACGATCGTTCAATGGACAGGCCCGAAATTCTCCGATTTCGTGGCCGCTTTTACACCATGGAGATCGCCTGAAGAGATGCCGCCCTATGTTTCGCTCGCAACACCCGACGGCGGATATTTTGTCGGTTGGGATACTGCCTCTATAATGCACCCGCAGACATTACTTGTTTACGAAATGAACGGCGAAGTGCTAACTTCGAAACACGGAGCTCCTCTTCGGCTGGCTTCTCCGACGAAATACGGCATCAAACAGTTGAAGCGTATTGGCCGAATAGACTTTACCAACGAGCGGCCGCAGGATTATTGGGCGAACGAAGGTTATGACTGGTACTCGGGCCTCTGAGGTCATCTTCATCAACGAGTCGTTTTACGCGGACTCGATCTCCCCTGCCAAGATGGACATCCTGCTCTCTCGCGCCTGGAGGCATTTCGGAAACCACTTCTACCGCTACAACCTGAGCCTTTATGATATTTATGACGACGATATTCGTCGCGTACTGCCGTTGAGAGTACGCCTAGAGGACTTTTCTTTCTCAAAAAGCCAGCGCAGAACGCTACGCAGGAATTCCGACCTTCGCTGCGAGATACGCCCGATACAGATCACAGACGAATCCAACGATCTATTCGACCGGCATCGAGTCCGGTTTAAACATTCTGTCCCGGATTCGATCTACTGCTTTCTCTCGTCGGAACCCGCAACCGAACCGACACCCGCAAGCGAACTCGCGGTTTACGACGAAGATCGCCTCGTTGCCATCAGCTACTTTGACGAGGGCGTTACAGCAACATCCGGCATTTATGCCGCATTTGACCCTGAGATGCCCGACCGCCGTCTCGGCATCTTTACGATGCTAAAGGAGATCGAGTATTCGATCGAGACCGGCCGCAGCTTTTACTATCCCGGCTTTGCCTACGAGGGCGAATCGTTCTACGACTATAAGAAACGCTTCCGTGCACTGGAGGTCTTTGATTGGCGCGACCGGTGGCTTCCCTACGTAAAAGGCACCTGAACGCGGGACTGACCTGACGGCACACCGAATTGCCGTGAACTCCACATTTATGCAGAAGCGCTCTCTTCGGACCTTCTTCCTTTACGCCATCTTCCTGGCTGTTTTCGCCGGACCCGCGGCCGCTCAGGATTTTAAGGAGGTTCATCCGGGCGTCGAATACGCTCGCGTTTCCCACGTGATCTCTGGCAAAAATGTGAATTTCGATCTTCTGCGGCTAGATCTTAAGAAAGTGCGGCTTGATGTCGTGCACGCAATGGATTCCTCGATCGGCACCGAAAAGACCTCGTCGCTCGCTCGCCGCCATAAGGCCGTGGCAGCTATTAACGCAGGCTTCTTCCGCCTCGACAACAGCATCTTCGCTGGTGAAGATACCGGAATTTTGGTGATAGATAGAAAGTTCTTGAGCGATCCATTCGCTGGACGGTCGGCGTTAATAATTTTGAATACGACAAAGTACAGTGATGTCGCTATTTCGCAGATACAGGGGTTTTCGGGTGACCTGCAATGGAATGGCCGATACCTCGAAGGCATCGTTCGCGGCATTGATCGCGAGCGAAAGGATAACGACTGCGTGATCTACTTCCCGTCCTTTGGTCGAACGACCTTGACCGATCCGGGCGGCATCGAGATCGTCGTAAGCCGTGACCGCATCAGGGCTATTCGTAAGAATAGCTCGCCGATCCCGTCTGACGGATTTGTTATTTCGCTTAGCGGCGAAAGCATGAAGAACGCACCTAAGTTTAAGGTTGGCGATCGCCTCCGTGAACGCATCGACTTCACAAGTCCGGCCATCACACCTGCAAATAGTAAGGCGGTAGAAGATATTGTGGGCGGTGTACCAAGTTTGATCCGGAACGGGAAGATCGATATTCCGTGGAAGGAAGAGAGATCGTCGAAGGACTTCGTAGAGACGCGGCATCCGCGGACGGCCGTCGCGAAACTAAAGAACGGTAAGGTCCTGTTGCTCACCGCCGACGGCAGGAGCGACGCAAGCGCCGGCATCGATCTTTACGATCTCGCAGCCTTTATGCTTGAGCTTGGTGCCGTCGATGCGTTGAATCTTGACGGCGGCGGTTCAACCGCGATGGTGCTTGACGGCAAGGTCGTCAATCAACCATCGGACAAAAGCGGCGAGCGAAAGATCGGCGACGCATTGATCGTTACGCTTCGAAAGTAGTCGCCGTAAACTTATTCGTGCAATAGACCGTAAAAGCTGATAGATTTTCTTTATTCAAGCTCCGGACAGAATAATTTGTTAAATGCAGATGAAACGCAAATTCCTTGTCGCGTGCGCGCTCGCACTCTTTTCTCTGTCGCTCTTTGCACAGGACAAACCTGAGAAACCGCAAAAGACCTTTGCCTCTATCGTTGAAAAGACGCAAAAGATCGATGGTTTCATTCCGCTTTACGTAAGCCGCGAGGACAACAAGATCTTTATGGAGATCACGCGGTTCAACAAGGAATTTCTCTATCTGGTGAGTTTGCCGACAGGTGTCGGGTCGAATCCGCTTGGGCTTGACCGCGGCCAACTCGGATCTACACGCGTCGTATTCTTTGAGCGTTCGGGAAACAAGATACTGCTCATCCAGCCAAATTACGATTACCGCGCGACCGGCGATGAAAAACAAAGAAAATCGGTCGAAGAATCCTTCGCACGCTCGGTCATTTGGGGCTTCAAGGTCGAGGCTGAGGATGGCGGCAAAGTTCTGGTGGATGCGACAAGCTTTCTAGTTCGCGATGCTCACGGCGTCGCCGATCGCTTGAATGGCGCTCAGCAGGGGAATTATAGCTTTGACGAGAGCCGGAGCGCGCTTTATTTACCGAACACAAAAGGTTTTCCGCTTAACACGGAGGTCGAGGCAACTGTTACTCTTACAACAAGCTCGCCTCCAAAATTCCTTATTAACCAGGTCACACCGACCGGAAAGCATGTCACGGTCCGCGAGCGTAGTTCGTTTGTCGAATTGCCTGATGACAAGTACAAGCCGCGGCGATTCGACCCGCGAACAGGGGCCATCTCGATCAGCTTTTATGATTACGGGACGGACATCAACCAAGACCTCGAACAGCGTTTGATCATCCGCCACCGCCTTGAGAAAAAAGATTCGAATGCCGCCGTCAGCGAACCCATAAAGCCGATAATCTACTATGTCGATAACGGCGCACCGAAGGCCATTCAGGACGCCCTCATCGAAGGTGCGAGTTGGTGGAACCAGGCATTTGAGGCGGCAGGTTTTAAGAATGCCTTCCAGGTCAGGGTACTTCCCCCCGATGCCGATCCGATGGATCTACGTTACAACGTCATCAATTGGGTGCACCGCGCCACGCGTGGCTGGTCGATCGGCGATAGTGTTGTCGATCCGCGCACAGGCGAGATCCTTAAGGGCGACGTAACGCTCGATTCGCAGCGTGCTCGTCAGGATTTCCTGCTCGGCACGGGAATGATCCCACAGTACGCGAACGGCAGTTTTGCTTGCGATTTCGGCACGCTGCCTGATGCAGATTATCTATCGCCCGACGCGTCAGCGGCCGAAGCTACCGCAATGTCTTATGCCCGTATTCGGCAGCTCTCCGCGCACGAGGTCGGACACACGCTTGGTTTTTCGCACAACTTTGCAGCAAGCACATACGGCCGCGCGTCGGTGATGGATTACCCCGCACCGATGGTCAAGATCACGAACGGCAAGCTCGATCTTTCTGACGCATACGCCGTTGGGATCGGAGCCTTCGATAGATTTGCCGTTACATATTCCTATGCCCAATTTGCCCCGGGAACTAATGAAGATGCCGCACTGAATGCGATCGTAAGGGACGGCGTCAGCAAGGGAATGTTGTATCTGTCAGATTCGGAGGCTCGTCCGGCAAGCGCCGCCGATCCGCTGGCGAATCTCTGGGACAACGGGCCGGATCCGATCGCGATGCTCGAGCACGAAATGCAGGTTCGCCGCATCGGGCTTAATAATTTCGGGATCAAGAATATTCCGGTCGGCACACCGATGTCCGAACTTGAGAACAAATTTATGCCGCTCTACCTGCATCATCGTTATCAGCTTTCAGCGGCGATTCGCGAGATCGGCGGAGTTTATTACACGTTCTCAGTTCGTGAGAATGACGGCCCGTCCCCAAAGACCGTTGCGTCACCCGTACCTGCAGACCGCCAGCGAAAGGCTCTCGCTCTCGTACTCTCGACGATCGACGCCAACGAACTCTCGATCCCTGAAAATATTCTTGAAATGATGCCGCCTGTTGCGAGTGGTTACCGCTCCGGCCGGTCCGAACTGTTCACAAAACGAACTTCGCCGATCTTCGACCCTGTCGGAGCAGCTGAGATCGCCGCAGATCTCGCGATCAGTGGATTGCTTCAAAGCGACCGTGCCGCACGTACGCTCGATCAGAATGCGGCCGACAAGGCGAGTCCGGGGTTCAGTGAAGTAGTTGATGCTCTGATCAAAGCGACCTGGAAAGCTCCCGCATCGACCGACCGGCGCGAAGCCGAGATCGAACGCGGAGTCGAGAGCCTTGTCGTAACGCGCCTGATGGAGCTCGCTGCAGATGCTGATGCTCGGCCGCAAGTGCGTGCTGTCGCAACCGACGCTCTTCGTTCGCTCGCAGCTTACCTTAAGCGTGTTCGAGCTATTGGTGACGTAGCCGCTCACAATCGCTCGACCATCGAGGACATCGAGAGATTTCTCTCTCGACCGTACGAACCGGCAAAACGGACGCCGGCGCTACCAACACCGCCGGGCGACCCGATCGGGAACTAGTATCGAGGCCCTCCGATGATCTCGTTCAGTCCGTCGATAATGGCGCCGAGTTCGACCTCGGACGCCTTGCCGATCCTTTTGCCTAACCGTTGTGTCGAAAGAGTTCGAATCTGGCTGATCTTTGCCCATGAGCGTTTGGGCAGCTTGCGGTCGGAAAGTTCCAGCGTTAGAGGAAAACCGGCTGAGGGCTTCTGGCTTGTTAGAGCAACGGCGATGACCGTTCCCGAATGATCGTTGAACACATTCTCACTCAAGACCAACACAGGTCGTTTGCCCGCCTGTTCGTGCCCCAGCGTTGGGTCGAGGTTCGCCCAAACGATATCACCCCTTAGTATTCTGGCCATTCGTCCGCCTCACCCGTCAAGCCAATGTCAGCCAAGCTCTGCTCCTCCACCTTGTCGAGCTTAGCACACTCGCGCGCCAGGCGATTCTTGTCGAGGCGAGAGAGCTTCTCTTCAACCGCAGACTGCACCGCCTGGCTTCGGTTTGGAAACACTCGCTCTCGGACAAGGCGATCCACTTTATTCAGAAGCGTGGATTCAATTGAGATCGTGACCTTCGAAACATTCATAATAGAGTAATACCATTGGTCATACCTGACTGTCAATGGTCACGCTTCCCAACAAGCTTCTACACCGCCGGGCGACCCGATCGGGAACAGTATCGTTCGAGATATTCTTTGAGGGTCTTCGCGGAAAGATCATCGGACAAATAGCCGATGTAATTGTCAGGACGGAGGAGAGCGAGGAATGGGCCTTCATTTCCGAAGGCTCTTTTTACTTCGTCGGCCAGCGGAAGGGACCGAAGAATGATCTCGTCCTGCCACTTCGCTCCTAGCTCGTCGGACATTTTTTCCCACGCGCCTTCATCCGCACCGAAAACCAGCAGATGAAAGCGCGGCTCTTTGATCTCGTCGTAGACACTCGTGCCGTCGAGTTCGAACCAGGGCATACGGTCTCCGGCCTTTACTGCAAACTTTCCGGATTCCGCGCTAAGCGAAGCATCCGAATAGCTGATGCCGGTCTGCGAGACGGTAGCAAACAGCTCGTTCTTCACGAAGTCGAATTTAAGCGCGGTGTCAAAGACGTATGGGAAAATATTATTTCTTAAGAACGAGATCAACCATTCCTCGCTCGCGGCAAACTCAAAAAAGCGGTCTGTCGTCCTAAGCAAATTCCTTGCGTTCACGAGCCGTTCCTCGTTGTAGGTCGCAAGTAATTTCTCGTCCGCGCAACTGTTCAAAACAAGGGCGAGCTTCCATGCAAGGTTATAGCCGTCCTGAATGCCGGTATTCATCCCTTGCGCACCGGCAGGCGTGTGAATATGAGCGGCATCGCCAGCGACAAAACAACGACCTTTCGAGAACGCATTGACCGCACGCGAATGCACGTTATAGACCGAGAACCAATTCACCTTTTTGATATCGAGCTTGACGCCCATGTCGCGCTCGATCTGTTCCTCGATCTCTTCGTATGGAACAGCGGCCTCGTCCTTGTTATGTCCTTTCGGGAAGGTGCCGACGATCCGCCAGCGGTTCTCGCCCTTGAGCGGAAAGAATGCCGTCAGCGTATTCTCGCCAAGATTGACCTGAAGCGCGTCGTGGCCGTGCGGCCATTCGAGTTCGATATCCGCAACATAGAACAGACGCTCGACCGTATCACCCTCGAAGGTCAAACCGAGTTTGTGACGCACGGAACTCTTTGCTCCGTCGCACGCAACTATATATCTCGTCTTAACCGGAAAGACCGTACCGTCGGGACCGCGCACATCGGCCGCAACTGCTTCACCATCATCTGCTAGTGACAGCAGTTCGTGGCGCCAAAGCACATCGTGACCGTTGCCTTTAAGGTGATTATAAAGAAGCTCTTCGTGGAGGCCTTGTTCGACCAGCAGAACGAAAGGATACGGACTTTGTCCAACACCGAGCTCGCTCAAGTTCGCCTCACCCAGCACGGCTCCGCCTTTCAGGAATTTTGCCTTTTCGGCTCGGTGGCCGAGAGAGACGAGTTTATCGGCAAGACCGATCTGATCGTAGATCTCCAACGTTCTCGCCTGCACGCCGATCGCACGCGAGAATGGTGTCGTCGTCTCTTTCGTATCAATGATAAGGAAGTCAACGCCGTAGCGGACAAGCTGCACTGCGAGAGCAAGCCCGGTCGGGCCTGCACCAACGATTAGGACATCGGTTTCAATCATCCCGTTTAGTGGAGATCAGCGGGCCGCCTTCCAATCAAGACTTCGGTCGAGCTTTCGCACAGCGTCGATAAGTTCAAGAAAGGTCGTTGCCTTCTCATCGACATTGCTCAAGACGACCTTGCTTCCTTTCTTGTGCTCAACTCGAAGCGAGGTGTTGCTGACCGTGATGGCCATACCGTTTCGCCAGGCGCGAAAGGCATCGTTGGCGACAACTGTTCGGGCGAGCTTGTCGAACGCCTCAGCTGACACCGTCGCAGATGATGTTGCGTCCGCCTTCTCGGTGGTCTCTCCCGCAGCCTTAACAAACATCGTCCGCTCTGCCGAGCCATCGCGGCGAAACTTGATCAACATACGACACCTGGTCTTCGTATCCGCACATCGCTCGTCATCAAAATAACCCTTATACGACGTACTCAGTTCGATCGCAGATACATCCTCGGCGGGCACCTCCGGATCAGGTGGGATCTGGTCCAAACGTTCGGCAGGGGTCGGAGATGGCCCGGGTATGATCCCGGCAGCTACCGGCGGCCTAAGAAGAAGGAAATAGGCACCGATCGCGATCGCCAGAGCGACGACGGCACCGACCGCTGCGGAGATAGCTATCGTAACGACATTGCTTGTACCCATATGAGATGTCAAAAAGCGAGTTTTAGTCCGGTATCATCCGCCTCGACGGTAACGCTGCCGCCGTCGGCGAGTTTGCCGAACAAGATCTCGTTCGCAAGGGGCTGTTTGATCTTATCATGGATCAAACGGGACATTGGCCGAGCACCATAACGCGAATCGAATCCATCCTTTGCAAGCCATTCGCGTGCTGTCTCACTCAGAACTACATTGACACGCTTCTCGGCAAGTTGGCCGTTCAGTTCGCGTATGAATTTATCGACGACAAGCTTTATGACCTCGAGATCAAGCGGTTTGAATGCGATCCAAGCGTCGAGGCGATTTCGGAATTCGGGTGTAAAGGTCCTCTCGATCGCTCCCTTTGCGCTTCCCTTCGTCTCGGACGAATTCCTGAAGCCGACACCGCCCGATGAAAGCTCTCTCGCACCGGCATTTGTCGTCATAATTAGAATGACGTTCCGAAAATCCGCTCGTTTCCCGTTGTTGTCGGTCAGCGTCGCGGAATCCATCACCTGAAGTAGAAGGTTAAAAAGATTCGGATGGGCCTTCTCAATCTCGTCAAGGACTAAAACAGCGTGTGGCGTGCGCATTATCGCCTCGGTCAGCAGTCCGCCCTGGTCGAATCCAACGTATCCCGGCGGAGCTCCGATCAACCGCGAGACGGTGTGCGGCTCGGCATATTCGCTCATATCAAAACGGATGAACTCGATACCGAGCACCTCGGCAAGCTGCTTCGAGACCTCCGTTTTACCAACGCCCGTCGGCCCCGAGAATAAAAAGGAGCCAACAGGTTTTGTTTCGTGGCCGATGCCCGCACGCGATATCTGTATCGAATCGACAAGAGCATCGATCGCTTCGTCCTGCCCAAAGATATGCTTCTTAAGGTCGTCACGAAGAGTTTTCAATCTTTCCTTCTCATTCGCGACGACCGATCGCGGCGGAATCTTCGCCATGCGTGCGATCGCCTTTTCGACCATGCTGGTCGAAATACGCTTCGGACGTTTTGTCGCAGGCCGCAATTTAACGCTGGCACCGACCTCGTCGATGACGTCGATCGCCTTATCCGGCAGGAATCGGTCGTTGATGTACTTTCCGGCAAGTTCCGCGGCCGTACGAAGAGCGTCATCCGAATACTTCACGGCGTGGTGCTCCTCGTAGTATTTCCGAAGGCCCTTGAGTATCTCGTAAGTCTCATCGACCGTCGGCTCGTTGATGTCGATCTTCTGAAAGCGCCTCGCAAGAGCTCGATCGCGGTCGAATGCCGCTTTGTATTCAGCGTGTGTCGTGGAACCGATACAACGAAGCGTGCCCGCCGCCAATGCCGGTTTCAAAATGTTCGAGGCATCCATCGAACCGCCGGATACTGAACCTGCCCCAACGATCGTGTGTATCTCATCAATGAACAAAATGGCGTTGTCGAGCTTCTGCAGAGCTTTGATGATGGCCTTGAACCTTTGTTCAAAGTCTCCGCGATAACGCGTGCCGGCGAGAACCGCACCCATATCAAGCGCATAGACCTTTGCATTTGAAAGCACATCGGGCACGGCACCTTCGCTGATCTTTAAAGCCAGGCCTTCTGCAAGCGCCGTCTTACCGACGCCGGGCTCGCCAACATAGAGTGGATTATTCTTCTTTCTTCGGCAGAGCACCTGGATCGTGCGCTCGATCTCCTCTGCGCGTCCAATGATCGGGTCGATCTCACCCGCGGCGGCTTTTGCGACCAACTCAACGGTAAAGCTTTCGAGCGGATCCTTTTTCTGAACGCTCTGGCCCTCGGCAGTTTCGCCATCAGGCTCGGCAGTTCCCTCGAATCTTTCATCGAGCGAATCGATCTTTGAGATGCCGTGTGCAATGTAGTTCAAAATGTCGAGCCGGGTTACACCCTGCTGCAGAAGAAGGTAAACAGCATACGCCTGCTGTGCCTGATAAAGAGCCGCGAGGATATTGCCCGTATCTACCGAACGTTGGCCGCTGCCTTCGGCCTGCAGGACAGCATAGGAGATCGTTGATTGGAAGGCCGTCGTAAGCTCCGGCATCGAGGGCGTCACGTTGTCAGGAACTTTCTCGAGGACCGTTGTGAAATAATCGTTGAGCGCACGCTCAAGCTCCGCGAGGTCCGCACCACAATTTATGAGAATGTCGCGAGCGGTCTCGTCCTCGAGCAGTGCGTGGAGCAAGTGCTCGAGAGTTACGTACTCATGCCGATATTTGACGGCCTCATCGACCGCCGTGCTCAATGTTGCTTCAAGCTCGCGAGTTAACACGTCTTTTAGTTTAGCAAGTTTGTAAAGGGGCGGGCTAGAGATTCGTGGGCAAAGTGGGAGACTTGCCCTTTTCGCTTATTCGAGATAGCCGAATTTGCCCGAATTGAAGTCATCGATCGCCTGTGCGATCTCGGCCTTCGTATTCATCAGGAACGGGCCGTACTGTGCGATCGGCTCATCGATCGGTTCGCCCGCCATAACGAGAAACGTCGAATTCTCTTCCGTCGCCTCGAGCGTCAACCTCTCGCCATCTCGCGAAAAGACCGCAAGATGGTCCGTCTTAAGCTCGTCCGTGCCGTTTATAAGTCCCGACCCCTCGATCGCCAATATCAGCGTCGTAAAGCTCGCCGGAAGATCGAGCGTCAAGCTCGAACCTTTCGCGGGACGAGCATTATACAGATGCACGGGCGTAAACGTCGTCGCTGGTCCCTTCACACCGTCGAATTCGCCCGCAATGACCTCTACTTCGCCGCCTGATGCGAGCTTTACGCGGCCCATCTCGGCGTTTGTGATCGCCTGATATTTTGGCGGTGTCATCTTGTCCTTTGCCGGCAGGTTGACCCAAAGCTGCACCACCTGAAATTGTCCGCCTTTGCGGTTATACTCCGCCTCGTGAAATTCCTTGTGCAGTAGTCCGCTGCCCGCCGTCATCCATTGCACATCACCTTCCTCGATGATGCCGCCGCCTCCGCGGCTATCGTGATGTTCGACCTTTCCCTTATATGCGATCGTAACCGTCTCGAAACCGCGATGCGGATGCGGCCCGACGCCGTAAGGCTCCTCTCGCGGCGGAAAGTCGGTCTTTGCATTGTAATCGAGCAGGAAAAATGGGCTCACCCGCGTCGCCGGGAGCGGCCCATGCGGAAAATATCCGTGAACCTTAAATCCATCGCCGACCCAATGAGCCGGTGGCGGCGGCTCGATCATCTCTACGGTCCTTATTGCTCTTTCCTTCTTTGATGTTGCTGTCATCTCAATTCCTCCTTGTCTCACATCACGGCTCTGCAAACCCATATCTGCAAAGGCCAGTCTCCGCGATGCCAATACAAGCAAGTCTATCGCCTTCTAAAATGAAAGTAACCATCAATTACGGCGACGAGGAACTAATACTTTCGGGTGATTACCGTTGAAGCGTTGAACGCTCGCTTATTGGGATAGACGATGGCTGCTGCGGTCCTGGTGCTCAGGCAATGCGACTCTCTCACAGTTTACAGACGACCATCAGGCCGTCGCGGATCGGCAGCAGCACGTTTTCAACGCGTTCGTCGGCCTGTACTTTTCGATTGAAATCGTGGAGCGCTTGCGTGTCGGTGTCCTTTTCAGCATCGAGGACGCGGCCGCTCCACAGCACATTGTCGGCAATGATGAAACCGCCGCTCCGGACCTTTTCAAAGACAAGGTCGTAGTAGAGCGAATAATTCGACTTGTCGGCGTCAATAAATGCAAGGTCGATGGGGTCTTTTATCTTTGGAATGAGGTCTTTTGCCTCGCCAAGACGGAGATCGATCACATTTTTGTATTCTGTCCGCTCAATATACGACCGAGCGACGCGATTCGTCTCCTCCTGTATATCCAATGTAATTACTTTCCCACCATCCGCAAGCCCTTCGGCAAAGCAAAGCGCCGAATATCCCAGATATGTGCCGATCTCAACGACGAGTTTCGGCCTTATCATCCGTGAAAAGAGCGATAGGATCCTCCCTTGCACATGTCCTGAGAGCATTGACGAGTCCTGATAATGGGCATAGCAATGCTCGCGAAGCTCTCTCAGGACGGGACTTTCGCCCGAAGTGAATAGTTCCGCGTAATCCGTAAGTGCGTTCTTGATCTCGATCATAGGTCTTCCGAAAGTCCAGGCATTTTGTCAGCTAAAGGTCTATCCTCACCAGGCCGCGCTTTATCGCGGCGGTTGCCGCCGATGTCCGGTCGGAGACACCGATCTTCGAAAAGATACTCTGAATGTGGCTCTTTACGGTGTTTTCTGAGACATCGAGGGCGAAAGCGATCTCTTTGTTGGACATTCCACTGACTATTGACTGCAAAACGTTCGTCTCCGCGGGCGTAAGCTCATCCTCGCCGTAATGTGCGGTCAGAGCCTCGGCAATGTCCTTTGGTACGTACTTTTTGCCGTTTGCGGCGGCCTCAACAGCCGCAAGAAGATCCTTCGTCGAGTTTTCTTTTGAAACAAACGCGAGAGCTCCGAGTTTCAGGGCCTTTGCGATCTCGCCGTCCCCGGCATTGTCTGCGAGGATCACGACCTTTGCCTCAGGTGCGATCTCAAAATAGGCGGGAAGGGCATCTATCGAGCAGGAATCTATAAATCTAAGGCCGAGGATGACAACATCCGGGTGCAGTTGCTTGAAAAGCTCGAAACCAGCCTTTGGATCGGGGGTGCTTGCGGCAATGGTGAAGCGATCGTTCCCGGCAATCGCCGCCTCGATGCCTTGGCGGATGAGTTCCTGTCGCTCAATGAGGAGTACGTTTACCACTAGTCCATCCCCGAAACTATAACGCTAGTTCGGCTGCGAACTCGACAAGCGGCTTGATAAGGTCGGTGTCGTAGTTCGTTTTGACGTGCTGCATAACGGCGGTCATACGCTCGAGGCCCATTCCCGTATCAACGCTTGGCGCCGGCAGCGGCGTGAGAAGAAAGCTGCCATCGGGCTCGAGCGTTCGGTTGTACTGCATAAAGACGAGATTCCAGATCTCCATCGTAGTATCGCCAGGGCCGTTGACCCATTCGGGACTGTTCTTCGAGGGATCGGACGGGTCCTCGCCCATATAATAGTGGATCTCAGAACAAGGGCCGCACGGGCCGGTATCGCCCATTTGCCAAAAATTGTCTTTGCGTCCAAACCCGAGCACACGTTCGGGCCGCGCACCTGCCTTTATCCAGAATTCACGAGCTTCGGCATCGGGCCCGACCTCATCGTCACCTTCAAAGACCGAGAACCAAAGCCGCTCAACGTCAAGGCCAAACTCATTTACGAGAAGGTCCCACGCAAAGCCGATCGCTTCCTCTTTGAAATAATCGCCAAAAGAGAAATTGCCGAGCATCTCAAAAAACGTGTGATGCCGCGCTGTTTTCCCGACCTCATCGAGGTCGTTGTGCTTGCCGCCCGCGCGTATGCACTTTTGGGCGGTCGTTGCACGCTTATAATCGCGCTCCTCAATGCCAAGGAAGACGTCCTTGAATTGGTTCATGCCGGCATTCGTAAAGAGAAGCGTCGGGTCGTTTGCGGGCAAAAGCGGAGAAGAATGGACTCGTTTGTGCCCATTCTTCTCAAAATAAGAAAGGAATTTCTCTCGGATCTCGTCGCCTGTCATTGATTTGAATTTATCACAGGCGATCGAATATGTGATAAGTGATCGATGACAAGCAACCCTGAGGGCTGCAGGCCATCACTCGGCCGCACCGGCCTTCTTGAACCGCAACGCCGGGGAATTAATGCAGTATCGCAGGCCCGTTGGCTGGGGCCCGTCGTCAAAAACGTGGCCAAGATGCGCGTGACAGCGTGCACACAACACCTCGGTACGCACTTCCTCGAGCGAACGATCCACCTTCTCGATGACGTTCTTTTTAAACGCCGTTTGATAGAAGCTCGGCCAGCCCGTGCCGGAGTCGAACTTATTCTCCGATCGGAACAGAACAAGTCCGCACGCCGCGCAGTAATAGACACCGTCCTCATGGTTGTCGTAGTACGCTCCGGTGAACGGGGCCTCTGTGCCGCCCTCACGCATCATCGTGTATTCGACCGGCGTCAGGAGCTTCTTCCATTCGGCATTGGTCATTAAGACCTCCTTACCGTCGAACTCAGCATCTGTGTATGTGATCTCGCGAACTGCCTTTGTCCGCCGAGGTGTGGCGCTCGGATCAGCTCCATTCGGAACCGCCGCATCTGATCCGCTTATTCCTGAAACGCACGCAGCAGTCCCGATTATCAACGCACTCAACGATAGAATAATGAAACGCATAAAAATACTCCTTTCCGGCAGGTAACGAACGTGCGGCTAGGCCTAATGCATAGCCGCTTGTTCGTCCGGCGCGAAGCCTACTCAGGCATTAGTACCGAGTCTACAACATGAATGATGCCGTTCGATTGACGAACGTTGGCGATCGTTACGGTCGAGCGGCCGCCTTTCTCATCAGTTAGAACAAGGTTATCGCCGTCCATTGATGCCCAGAGCTTTCCGCCTGAGACGGTCGTAAGCTCTGCCTTTCCCCCGCCCTTCTTGATCGTCTTCGCGATCGCCTTTGAATCCCAATTTCCCGCGACGACGTGATAGGTCAGAACCTTTGTGAGCATCGCCTTGTTCTCGGGCTTCAAGAGCGTATCAACGGTTCCGGCGGGCAGCATATCGAATGCCGCGTTCGTCGGAGCAAAGACGGTGAACGGGCCCGCTCCCATCAGCGTATCCACGAGGCCCGCTGCTTTTACGGCCGCCACAAGGGTCGTATGATCTTTCGAATTCACCGCATTCTCGACGATATTCTTCGTCTTGAACATCGCGGCTCCGCCGACCATCGGGTTCATTTCCTGCGCCGACACTCCCAATACCATCGCGATCGAGATCGCGACTATTCCAATAACAGTTCTCATAATTTCCTCCAGTTTTTTCAAAAGACCGTGTCTCGGCCCTTTACGTCACTGAATTCGAGAACACCAGAGGAAATGGATTCACGACGGGGAAAGATTTTTTTTGGGAGTGTGATCGGGTGTTACGGCTCGGCGGCAAACTCGCCGTCTCGAATGCCCTTGACCTTTTCGCGGATAAGGTCGAAGCTAAACCCTTTTCTAAGAAGATGGTCGTAGAGCTTTTTGTTGTCTTCGGGCGTTTCCGGAATACCCTTTAGACGCAAGCGCTTTTCGATAACGACATCGATCAATTCGCTTTCGGGCATCTGCTCGAAGGCGTGTTCGATCGCCTTCTCTTTTATCTCGCGATCGAGTGCCTTTCGAGCCATGGTTTGACGCAGTTTATGCCGGCCTTGGGGACGCTGGCGTATCGCAGACAAAGCAGCGTCCTTCGCATACTGTTCATCGTCGAGATATTTGTATTCAAGAAGTTTCGCGATCACGCGGGCAACGATCTCTTCATTCGTCCAGGCTTTTTCGAGAAGCCGCTGGCGAAGCTCTTCGACGGCACGTGGCTTAGCTGCAAGGATATTCACAGCGCGCTTCAAGGTTTTTGAATACGCCTTGTCCTCATCCTTGATCACGCGCTTTTCAGGTTGCGTCTCGCGTCGCCTATTTCGCCACATCACTGTTCGAACTGATAAAATCTGAGCTTTATTATGGACGGCGTACTCATCATCGACAAACCTGTCGGGCCGACATCGCACGATGTCGTAAACCGTGTACGCCGTATCTTCAGCACGCGAAAGGTTGGCCATACTGGCACGCTAGACCCTTTTGCGACCGGCGTTATGGTAATGCTGATCGGTAAAGCAACGCGGCTCGCGAAGTTCGCCGACCGTGCGGACAAGGAGTACGAAGCAACTGTGCGATTTGGCTTCGCCACCGATACAGGCGACCTCACCGGAACGCGTATCGGCGATACCGGACGGAGCGATATCTCGTCCAAGGAGATCGAAAGTGTGCTCGATCGATTTCGTGGAGAGATCATGCAGGTGCCGCCGATGTATTCCGCAAAGAAGATCGACGGAAAAAAACTTTACGAACTCGCACGCCGCGGCGAAGAGGTTGAAAGGCCCGCCGTTCCGGTAACGATCCGCGAGATCGAGGTTCTCAGCCATGGATCGACGCCTGGCAGCCTTCACCGCATTCGCGTGCGATGTTCGGCCGGAACGTACATCCGCACGCTGGCAGAAGATATCGGAAAAGCGCTTGGTACCGCCGCTCACCTAGAGGAGCTGAGACGCACCGCATCAGGCTCATTTTCCCTTGAGAAGAGCGTCAGGCTTGATACTCTCGCCGAAGAAACCGAACCGTCCAAATACTTACTGCCAATGGAGGTGCTGGTCGAAGGGCTTCCCCGTTTTGTGCTTAGCAGCAGCCGTCTGCAGAAGACGCTCAACGGCCTTTCCACGCGCGTCTTCGACGCAGCTTTTGATGCTGGCCAAGCCGTCGCAATGCTTTCGGAGAACAATGACCTCGTTGCGATCGGCAAGTTCGTCGCGGGCGAGAATATTATCCAACCGACGCTCGTTTTCGGAGGGAATAAGTGAGCGAACGGGGAATCTTTACGACGATCGCGATCCGTGACGGCGAGCTCTTTCTCTGGGAGAAACATTGGGCACGGCTAACAACCGCAGCCGGGAAGCTCAATATTGCTCTCTCTGAATTTTCCGAGTCTTCTGTAAGGAACTCGTTAATGCATGAGCTCGAAAGCAACGCGATCCAAAACGGGCGTGCGAACATAACATTCACCGACCAAAGACCGAGTGCTTTTTGGCCTTCAGCACAAAAGCCGGCAGCGAACACGTCGCTCAACATCCTCACCGGTCCAAGGCGTGAAATTCCAAACAGCTTTCGGGTCGGCATCTCGCCATTCACCGTTAATTCCCGCTCGCCTCTGTCAGGTCTTAAGACAACGAATTATCTCGAACCAACGCTCTGTTTCGAGGCCGCAAAAGCTGCCGGTTTTGACGAGGCCATTCGGCTCAACGAACAAGGGCACATAACAAGTGCGTGTTTTGCCAACGTGTTTTGGCTCAAGGATGACAGGCTCTTTACACCCGAGCTATCTACCGGCTGCCTTGGCGGAACTACCCGCGAATTCATCTTGGAGAATCTCGAGGTTCATGAGATCACAGCGGGCATCGATGAGATTCGAAGCGCGGATGCGGTCTTCCTCACATCCGCAGGCATCGGCATTGCCCCGGCTGCCTCACTCGCCGAAACCGTATTTGTTCAGAAAGCCTACCCGATTCTTGGCCTGATCAAAGGATGAATCCGCCGATTGGTCAAGCGCGACGAAACGCTCTCCTAAGATAAACCGAGAGGAGAGACGAGGTTTCGATCGCCTTCTATTTTTATTGATCTTCGGGAACGAGCCGTGCGGTTTAGGCAGCGGTTTCGAACAGTGCAAGGATCTGTTTGCCTTCGTTCGATCGCGGATCGATCGTGCGAAGGTGCTTGTGTCCTTCCATTTCCCAGATGGCCGTTACCACACCCTCTTTTTCGACCGCCTGATAATGAACATCATCAGGGTTCGAAGGCGTTTCGGGTGCGGCCTCAACCTGCTGTACTGCTTCTTCTGACATCTAGAAAGAAAATTCTCCTGTTTATTCCTCGCTTTTGGCGAAAAGTGAATTCTTGCACAGGAGGCCGTATTTGTCGAATAGCGACGGGCTTATTTTACCCTGTGCAGATCGAGCTCGTAGAACCAAAAGTCACTGTTCGGCTGATCGATCTTAAGCTGGTCCGGTTTGCCGTGCTCATCTATAGTGAAAGTGACAAAACCGCGTGGAAAATTGTAATGCACGCTCGGCCGCCAGTGGATCTGCCATGTGTCGAGGTGCCAGTGCTCCAGGTCGGCAACAAAATTCGGGGCCGGAACCAGCCGCATCACGAGTTTTCCGTTCTCCTCGGCGATTGAAACGTCGCCATACATCTGGCTTCTGTAGGTTCCTACATAGCCAGAAAGCGGCAGTGAAGGCTTCGTATTCGGGATACGTTCAGCATCGATCCGAGCAGTATCCTTTGCTTCCTCAGCCTTTTGTGCGGCAACTCCGCGAACCGCCTCCGCGTTCCAATCACGTTCGGGAGCGTTGACAAGAACGTCGCGTATTTTCGACATCATTATAGAAAATCCGGGCGATTCGCTGTTCGTCAGGACAACAAAACCGACATTTTCCTCGGGAATGAGCACCGTGTAGGACAGCATGCCGTCGAGGCCTCCACCGTGGTTGATGATCTTCCGTCCACAATAATCGTACGTGCCCCAGCCCATTGCGTATGCTGAAAAATGACGTCCGGGAAGGTTCTCGACCGCGCCTTCCGAAAGCGGCTGGAGCGTGTTCGGCGACCACATTTCCCAACTCTGACGCTTTGAAAAGATCTTCTTTCCTTCGAATGTGCCTCGTCCGAGCTGCAGCCGAATCCATTTCGAGAGGTCATGCACCGAAGAATTAAGACGCACCGCGCCGATCGCCTGATCGAGGAATCCCGGAGGCAATGCACGCAGCTTTCCGCCCGACTCGTTGTGCGGCATCGCATAGTTATCCTTGAGGTCGCGGACGCTCAGGTTCGTTCGGCTCATACCAAGCGGATCTAGTATGCGCGTTTTTATGAACTCCGCCCACGGCTGTCCTGAAACCTTTTCGACAATTCGGCCAGCGGCAATGAACATCAGATTCTGATAGCCGTATCGCGAACGAAAGCTTGAAACGGGCTTCAAATATCGAACTCGCCTAAGCATCTCATCGGTCGAATACGTCGTGTCGTACCAAAGAAGGTCACCGCTGAATGTACCGAGCCCAACCCGGTGCGAAACGATATCGCGTATCGTCAATTCGTGCGTTACCCAAGGATCATAGAGTTGAAATTCGGGAAGATACTTCGACACCTTGTCATCCCAGTTCAGCTTCCCTTCATCGACGAGGATGGCCAGCGCAGCGGTATTGAAGGCTTTTGAGTTCGAGGCGATGGCAAAAAGCGTATTCTCATCGACCTTGTCCGGTTTCCCGATCTCGCGAACGCCGTAGCCCTTCTCAAAAACGACTTTGTCGTCTTTTACAATGGCGATCGCCATCCCGGCATCCGACGCCTTCCACGTGTCCATCACCTTATTTGCATAAGCATCGATCTCGGTGAGCTTTGCGTCGAGTGACTTCGACTGAGCAGCGGCAGCGACCGCTGCGGTCAAGAACAATACGATAAGAAAGAAAGATCTTTTCATAGACTATGAACCTTTGAATACTTCCCCGATGTTATCACAATCAAACGGCAACCTTGTCCGGCTCAATTACCTCAAAAAGCTGCCATTCCTCATCAAATCCTCTGAACGACCTGATGCCGACCTCGCCGAATGCAATACCCGAGCCCGCAACAAGATCCTTTACGGTTCGCGAAACGATGATCTTTCCGGGTGACGCCTCGTGCGCTATAAGGCCCGCCAAGTTGACCGCGTAACCTATATACCTGCCTTCTCGAACATCGCATTCGCCGGTGTGGATCCCGGCCGCGAACTGCGATCCGAAGTCGGCTGCCGACAAAAACAGATCCTTCACAAACCTTATGCACCGTGCCGGGCCGTCGAATGTGGCGACCAACGTAGTACGATCCAGACTCAGTTCTTGTCCACGGAAAAGGTCAAGTTTACGTTGGACGAGCCGCTGTATGTCCTCGGAGCTGGTTAGCTCGCTACCGAAGGACACAGTTGCGACAGTCGCAAGTACCCGATCCACGATCGCGGCATCGGGAAGAGCTCTGGTGAAACTTTCGATCTCGTCCAATATGGAGTCCTGATCGCCAACGAACGGCAGATGATCCGCTCCCTCCAGTTCGACGAATTTGCAGTTGCTGATCCTTGACGCGACAAATCGTCCTTCTTCTACCTTTAGACAGCGATCATCGCTCCGATGGATCACGAGGGTCGGCACTCGGATCGACGGAAGAACATTTCGAACGTCGATCTCGGCGTTCATCTTCGTAAGAGCAACGGCGGCGCCCGGGCTTGCTCCCATTCGAAGATAGGTTCCCCACCATTCGCGAAACTCAGGATCATTCGCAAGCGACGGGGCTCGCTCCTCGATCCCGACGGGTTTTCCCCAGTCGCGACGCATCAGCTCGAAGAATGCCTGTCTTTGCTCTTCGGTCGGTGCCCACGGATAATCCTTATCCCAGATCCGCTTTGCGTAGGTGCCGATCATAACAAGCGCAGAAGTGCGCTCGGGATACGTTGCCGCGAAAAGCGAGCACATTGGTCCACCCTCAGAGATACCGATCAGCACAGCACGCTCGGACCCAACAGCATCCATGACCGCATGAACATCTTCCATTCGCTGTTCAAGAGTCGGCAGCTCACTCAGAGGAACTCGGTCGGAAAGGCCCGTCCCGCGTTTATCAAAAAGGATCAGACGCGAAAATGAGGCGAGGCGTTCAAGGAAGGAGGCGAAAAGGTGATTTTTCCAGAAATATTCGAGGTGCGAGATCCACCCCATAACGAAAACTACATCGATCGGGCCATCGCCAACCACCTGACATGCGATATTCGCATCCCCGCTTAGGACGTAGCGCGTTTCAGGTAAAAGGCCTTTCAGGCTATTAACGCCCCGGCCAAACACGCGGGCATCATCTACCGGCCGTACCTCGGAAGGAGACACCGCGTCATTCAAGAAGACCCTAACTTTTGTCTCGATCTCGGTCTTGCCTTGACCAGCCAACTCGATCGGAGCGACAAACCTATAACCATACTTTGATACCGTTTCGATGAATACAGTCTGTTTGTTCTGGCCGAGGATTCGCCTTAGCAGGGAGATGTTCTGAGCAATATTATTCTCCTCGACGAACGCGCCACCCCAAACAGACGCTATCAGGCTCTCCTTCGAAACGGCATTGCCGGCATTCTCTACCAGGAAAACCAAGGTATCGAATGCCTTTGGCGGGATCGAAACAGGTTGCCCTTCCTTCAGCAGGCTTCGTTGATCCGTGATCAGTGTGAATCGGTCAAAAACAAATGTTCGATCTTGTACCATTTATCTTCGTGCCCTCAGGAAAAATTCACAAAAACTTCATCAATACCTAAAGAGTTCCACCATCTTACCGATATAAAACAGATGTTGCCAATGAGGCCTTGCGTTCACGATGAGCAAGACACTGGCGCGCGGGCTTCAACAATGGATCGGAAAGGAGGGCGAGAGATAGTCGTTGAATTTGAGCGGATCGAACGGATCCGTAGAACCGCACCAACCATCTTGATGTGGTGCCCGGAGTGTCAAAAAGAAGTCGAGCACATCCGGGTGGAGGAAGCCGCAAATCTATTTGGAACAGCCGAGAGCGACATTAGCTGGTTCCTGGACGGAAACAATTGCCATCGATCGGTCATTGGGGAGAACGAGCACGTTGCGTGTGTCGGGTCACTCCTGGATGCAATGAATCGAAGGAAATGGAGCATGAGAAATGGGGAATTCTTACGTATGAGTTTCCCGAACGAGAATAAAAATAAAGAAAATTCCGCTATTGAGGAGGACGTATGAAAAAAACAAACAAAAAACTATTTAAGATCATGATCGCGACGCTTGGAATCCTATCCCTCGGGCCGAGCATCCTTGCTGCACCTGTCGTACGGCACGCGTCGGGCACGAACGCGAATGCGATCCTAGGTGTTGTCAATCAGTTTCGCACCGACCTTGGAGGTTCGAACAATGGGGTCGGCGGATCATTCAAGACAGGACGCCGCGAGATCAACTGGGACGGAACACCGGACAACTTTGCAGAGCCCAACAACATGCCGGTGGACTTCTTCAATGTGAATAGCCCCAGAGGAGTCATCTTCAATGCGATCGAGGATCAAACCGGTGCTGGGTTGAACCACTTCGCGGTAAGTGCCCGCGCATCGTCCGGGGTCGCGGTGCGATTCGGCAACATCAACCCGACTTACGCGACAACGTTCCAGACCTTTAGCTCTGAGCGACTCTTCATGGTTCGAAACACCAATCTCCTCGAAGTGAACTTTGTGATCCCAGGGACGAACATTCCGGCGACGGTCAATGGTTTTGGTGTGGTCTTTGCAG
>JAANMX010000424.1_pt1 | contig 56768 bp, 43 predicted proteins | sample 7279681 | NCBI WGS metagenome assembly JAANMX01 (sample SAMN14094542, study PRJNA606508) | bioreactor metagenome | isolation source: A lab-scale SPAN reactor treating ammonium-rich wastewater day 351 | place: Ireland: Galway | collected 2018-01-01
CCGAGGCCGAGAAGGTGCTGCAGGCCGACTGGCTTCTGCAGGCGGAAGGAGCGCCGCTGCTCGTCCGTGCCGCGGAGGAGATCGGCGCGGCCCGCGACCTGGCCGCCCGCTTCGCACGGCAGCGGCTGACTGCGGACGTGCGCCGCGATCTCGAGCGCGACCTGCTCGAACTGGCCCGCCTGGAACAGCAGTTGCCCGCCGTGCAGGCGCGGCCGGACGATGCGGCGGCGCACCGCGCCTTCTACCTCGCCGTGCGCCAGGTCAAGCGGCGCATCACGTTCCGTAACCCGCTGCTCGACTTCAGCCAGGTCGTCTTCATCGACCAGCCCTATCCGCACGGTCGCGAATGGCAGCACCAGGCCCGCCATCGCAACGGCATGATGGCCACGCCTGGCGGCCGTCTGCTCGTCCTCGACGGCCTGTCGCCGGCCGGCAAGCTTCGCAAGGTCGCCGACCTGCCGCCCGGCAGCTACTGGCGGCCCGACGTGTCCTTTGACGGCAAGAAGGTGCTCTTCTGCTACAAGGGCGCGAAGGAGGAAGCGTTCCGCCTCTGGGAGGTGAAGCTGGACGGCTCGGGCCTGCAGCGACTCACCAGCAGCGAGTTTGACGATCTCGATCCGATTTATCTGCCCGACGGCGGTATCGCCTTCGTCTCGACGCGGACGCGGACCTACGTCCGCTGCATGCCCTACACCTACGTCTACACGTTGTGCCGCATGGATGGCGACGGCAGCAACATCCGCTACCTGTCACACAACAACGAGCCGGACTGGACGCCCAGCCTGATGGGCGATGGCCGCCTGCTCTACACGCGCTGGGAGTACACCGACAAGGCGCTGTGGCGCATTCAGAGCCTGTGGACTGTCCGGCCCGACGGCACCCAGCACACCACCTTCTACGGCAACCAGAGCGTCTGGCCCGATCACCTCGGCGAGGCGCGGCAGATTCCGGGGACGAACAAGGTCCTCTTTGTCGGCACGGCGCACCACAACTACTTCGCGGGCACGCTGGGCATCCTCGACCCGAGCCAGGGCTCGAACTACCCGGCCGGGCTGACGCAGCTCACCACGGAGATTCCCTGGCCGGAGTGCGGCCGCGGCCCCGACGATGACCGCCTGGCCCACAAGGAGTACCGGCACCGCGGCCGCAAGGGCGATTACAAGTCGCCTTATCCGCTCTCGGAAGAGTACTTCCTGGTCTCGATCAACACCGGCCCGTTCAACCTCTACCTGATGGACGTGCGCGGCAACAAGGAGCTGATCTACCGCGGCCGGCACAACCTCTGGTACGCCCAGCCGGTTCGCCCGCGCGTCCAGCCGCCGGCCCTGCCCAGTCAGGTCGTCTGGCCCGGCAAGGATCACCCCGGCCAGAAACCCGGCATCTTTTTCTCGCCGGACGTTTACGAGGGCTCCGGCATCCCGCGCGGCCTGGTCAAGCACCTGCGCGTACTCCAGGCGGAATACCACACATTCACGACCTGGGACCGCGACTTCCGCTTCGAGGGTCCGGCGGTCAGCGCCGTTCAGGCCGACAGCGTCAAGCGCATCCTCGGCACGGCGCCGGTCGAGGCCGACGGCTCGTTCCGTGTCCAGGTGCCCTCGGGGGTGACGGTCCACTTTCAGCTGCTAGACGAGAAGCAACGCGCCTTGCAAACGATGCGTTCCTTCACCGGGCTGATGCCGGGCGAGGTGCGCGGTTGCGTCGGCTGCCACGAGGGCCAGACGCGCTCCCCACCGCCGCAAACGTCGCAGGTGCTGGCGCTGCGGCGGCCGCCCTCGGTGCTGACCCCGCCGCCCTGGGGCGATGCCACCATCAGCTTCGAGCGGCTCGTGCAGCCTGTCCTCAACCGCTACTGTGTCCGCTGCCACGACGGCGGCAAGGGCAGCGCCGCGCCGGTCCTCAAGCCGCGAGTGGGCAAGGGCGTGGCGTCGCGGCTGCAGCCGGGCACCAACGTCTTTTCGGAGCCGTATTTGCACCTGATTCGCAGCGGGCTGTCCGGCGTGATCCAGGCCGAGAACTACGACCATCGCGATCCCGCGGCGTACAGAACGCTGCCGCCGCTGACCCACCTGTCCTACCGCAGCCGGCTCCTGGAACTGGCGACCGCGGGGAAGCATCACGGGGTTCGGGTGGACGAGACAAGCCGCCTGCAACTGATTGGCTGGATCGACGCCAACGGCCCCTACCGCGGGCTGGAGGATGTTCGCAACCTGGATGAGCCGCGCTGCCGAAACGCGCCTTGCGTCCTGCGACCCTGAGGGGCAACCGTTCGGTGGCGTGGGGTCGGCGTCCGGCCTGAGGCCGGCTCCAGTCCCGCGCGGTTCGCGGAGCCTGCCGGGTGGGCCGCCCGTCAGCGGGAAAACGAACGGCGGCCGGCGACTTCCTCCGGCGCGGGGAGGTATTTCGCCTTCGGGAGTTCTGCAATGAAAGCGACCGCGACCCTGGCGCTCGGCGGTATCGCCGGCGCGCTGGTGCTGTCCGTGTGGGCTGCCGCTCCGCCTGCCGTGCCGCGCAGCGATGCCGAGGGACTGACCAATCTCGCGCTGTTGCCGGCGGCGCGGGCGTCGGCATCGTCCACCCATGCCGGCGGCAAGATGCCGATCCACCAGGTCCGACACCTGAACGACGGCAAGTATGGCAACAGCCACAGCTGGATCTCGGCTGGCGAGCCGTCGTGGGTCGAGATCGACCTGGGTGAGGTCTGCCGCATCGCCCGGGTGGTGCTGGGCAGCGAACATCAACCGTATCATCGAGACCGGGCCGCGACCCGCTTCGAGATTCTTGCGGCGAGCAGCAAGGACGCCGGGCGGATCGCCTGGAAGCGTCTCCTCAGCTACGAGGGCGAGCCGGTACGAACCACGACGGCCTTCGACCTGGAGCCAATCGCCGCCCGTTACGTCCGCGTGGCCATCCACCAGGGCGTCGGCGGCGAGGTCCGCATCGACGAGTTGGAGATCTACGGCCATCCGGCCCGCGACTTCAGTAAGCCGCTGCCCCGGCGCACCCCGACCGCCACGCTGCTCCGGCGCAAGCAGACTGCCGCCCTGCTGGAGCAGAGCCGCCAGGTGCTGGAGAAACTTGCGAGCAGGAAGAGCGACATCAGCGCCGAGCGCAGCACGCTGAACCGCCTGGCTGGCCGGGCAGGCCAGACGGACAGCGCTGAGGCTGCCGACCAGCTATGGGACGAGTTGCGGGCCTTCAAGCGCCACCTCTTCCTTCGCACCGCCGACGTGCCGTTGCCCTCGTTTCTGTTCGTTCGCCGGCACATCTACAACCCCAGCCACATCTATACTGAGTACTCCGACGCCCCTTACCGGCCCGGCGGCGGCGTCTGCCTGGGGTCGCCCGATGGCACCGTCAAGGAACTGTTCGCCGCGGGCGACGGTATCTGCCGCGATCCCGAACTGTCCTTCGACGGCAAGAAGATCCTGTTCTCCTACCGCAAGGGCAAGGACGGCACCTATCACCTCTGGGAGATGAACCTGGACGGCACGGGGCTGCGGCAGCTGACTGAAGGCCCCTTCCACGATATGTATCCGAGTTATCTCCCGGATGGGCGAATCGCCTTCATCTCCACGCGCTGCAAGTCGCGCGTGCTGTGCTTCACCACCGAGGCGGCGACGCTGTTCGTCATGCAGGCCGACGGCAGCGGTATCCAGCCGCTCACCGCCAACAACGTCAACGAGTACACTCCCGCGGTGCTGCCCGACGGCCGCATCCTGTATACGCGCTGGGAGTACATCGACAAGGGGGCCGACCACGCCCAGGCCCTGTGGGCCATTCGACCCGACGGCACCCAGGTCAGCCACGTTTTCGGGAACAACATCACCAAACCCTATTCCTTCCTCAGCGCCCGGCCGATCCCGGGCACGGATCGCTTCGTTTGCACCCTGGCCTCGCACTGGGGCGATCATGTCGGGCCGATCGGTATCGTGGACCCGGCCCTGGGCCGCAACAACCCCGCCGCCATCCGCAACCTCACCCCGGACGTGCCCATTGGGGTCTACAAGGGCTACCGCGATCCGTATCCGCTCTCGCAGGACTGGTTCCTCGTGTCGCATGCGCCGGGCAGTCGGTTCGGCATCTACCTTCTCGATGCTCAGGGCCGCCGCGAGCGACTCGTTGAGGATGAGCAGTTCTCGTGCTTCCAGCCCATTGCCGTCCGGCCGCGGCTCCGGCCGCCCGCCCTGCCCGCGACCGTGGACAGCAAGGCGAAGAATGCGACGCTGGTGTTGCTCGACGTTTACCGCGGGCTGGGCGAGGCCGTACCGCGCGGTGCCGTGAAGTACCTGCGCATCGTCGAGGAGCAGCGGCACGAGTTGCCCTGCCGCGCCGACGGCAGCTATCAGACGCATTTCGGCCCGCTCAAGGCCCACTACGCCAGCCCCACCACCGAGGTGGCCGGTCCCTACGGCTGGCCGACCTACATGGCCAAGCACGTCCACGGCCTGGTGCCAGTCGAGACGGACGGCTCGGCCTATTTCACCGTTCCCGCCGACAAACCCATCTACTTCCAGGTGCTGGACGCGAACCTCAACGAGATCCAGCGCATGCGCAGTTTCACACACCTTCGCCCGGGGGAGACGCAAACGTGCATCGGCTGCCACGAGCGGCGCAGCGAGACGCCAGCGCGCCAGCCGCCCGCCGCCCTGCGCCGGGCTCCCTCGCGCATCCAGCCGCCGCCCTGGGGCGCCGGTTCGTTCTCGTTCAGCAAGATCGTTCAGCCCACCCTGGATCAGCACTGCGTTTCCTGCCACGGCAGCACGCGGGCCGCGGGCAAGGTCGATCTATCGGCCGCGACGGGAAAGGATGGCATTCCCGCCTCGTACCGCACGCTCATCCGCCAGGGCCTGGTGCGCCTGGTCGATAACGGCTGGCACGCGCCCAACCTCGTCCTGCAGCCGCTCAGCTTTGGCACCACGCAAAGCAAGGTGATCCGCCTGATCGACCAGGGCCATCACAAGGTGCGGCTGACGCCCGCGGAGCGCCAACGGCTCACGACCTGGATCGATCTGAACTGTCCTCTGTGGGATAACTACGATCCGGCACGGCGCAATTAGCCGTGCCAGCAAGATCGAAGCATCATGGACCACGGAGAGCTTCATGCGCTTCCGTCTGCACCCCCGCGCCGTCACCCTCCTCGCGTCCGCTCCCGTCCCGGAAATCCCGTCCAACACAGCGGAAAAGCCCCTTGAAGCTGCTCCCGAAAACCCGCTCAGTGTCCACGTCGGTTGACGATTTCCGAGACCCCGAGACCAGGGAGCGAACGCATGGAGATGAACGTCGGACGCGAGGTCGCCGCCCTGCAGCGGATGACCGTGAAGCAATCACCGTCTGCAAGTTCATCCGCTCAAAAACGCCAATCTCCCAGAATTCCTCCGTGGCTCATCTTCGGCCAAAGGAATAACAAGGCGTCATCGAACGGACAGGATCGGGAAGGATACTCTGCCTGCCACGCTTCACCTCCGGACGCCTCTCTCAACCCACCTCACTCCCAAGGGAAGTTCCCTGGGCGGCCCGCCTGACGCCGTAATCGCTCCATCCTCCTTGAGCTTGCATCAGGCGATTCGCCTCCGGCCGCGACAGGTCCAGTCGAACGGCACGCCGTCACGCCTTGATGCACTCGTCGTACAGTTTCTGGAACTCCGGCCCGCAGTGCTTCGCCTCGTGCTTGAGATCCTTCAACAACTGCACCTCGTCCGCATCCACATTCTTGTCGGCGAAAATCGTCTTGCGCAGCCACTTCGCCTCCGGGTCGCTGATCACTCCGTCCTCCAGCATCCGGCTCTTGATCGCCCGGAGGAACAGTTCGGTGAACGCCCGGACGGCCGACGTCGCCGACTGGCGCAGGTCGGCCAGGAACTCCAGCTCGGCCTTGTCGATCCGGCCGTCGGCGAGCAGCGCCTTCCGGATAATCTCGACCTCTTTAGTGTCGATCCGGCCGTCCGCCAGCAAGGCCGCCTTCGCGAGTTTCTTCCAATCCGCCATGCGCGCCTCCTTTAACGATGTCGAGGGTTCGTAGACAGGCTGGCGTAGCCCCTTTCGAGAGTCGTGGGGGGACGCCGGTAAAGGCCGAATGAAAAAGCTTCTCCACTGGGGCCGCCAGGGAACCGTCACGCCACGGAGAAACCCGCAGACGGTCCCGGTCGGGTACAGCGGATAGTTCGGCCGCCGACTGCTGGTACAATGGTCGCATGAGTACCATCAGCGTGCAAGACCTGCAGCGCGATTGACCCGCCTTCCTCGACGGGCCGTGCCGTAGCTGATTGTCTGAGGAAGCGGGCTAGAGGAGCTGGAGACGGCACCTTTCCTGAGCCGGCGCCTCAGATCCCACCCGCAATCTCCGTGTCCGCCCGGTCGGACTCCGGCGGCAGGGCGATCGCGATCGTCGTGCCCTTGCCCAGTTCGCTCTCGGCGTGAACGCGCCCGCCGTGCATCTCGACGAACGCCTTGACGACGGCCAGCCCCAGGCCCAGACCGCGCCGCTCGAACTCGTACACGCCGGAGGAGTGGCGCGACACGTCGAAGCGGGTGAAGAACGGGTCGAACAGCCGCGGCAGGCTGGCCGCGTCCACTCCAACCCCGGTGTCGGCAACGCTCACCTCCGTCCCGCCGTCCGCCAGGCGCCGGGCCGACACCCGGATCACGCCGCCGTCGGGCGTGAACTTGACCGCGTTGATGAGCAGCTGGAAGACGCAGTCGCGCAGCTTGTCCTCCTCGACCGCGACCGTGCCCAGGTCCGCGGGCGCCTCGACCTCGAGGCGCTGCCGCCGCTGCTGGACGAACGTCGCCACGTCGTCCGCCGCGCGGCGCACCAGGTCCGCCAGCGCGACCGCCTTGCGGCGCAGCGGCCGGTCGAAGGAGTTCGTCAGGAGCAGTTTCGTCATCAGCTCCACGCGCTCGTTCAGGCGCACGCTCCCGACGTGGATGCGTTCCAGCCAGTGGCCCAGCGGATCGGGGAGGCCGGGCGTTTTGCGCGCCAGGTCGGACAGCCCCATCACGATCGTCAGCGGCGTGCGCAGCTCGTGGCTGGCGACCTTGATGAACCCCTTCTTCAGCTCGTTGGCCTCCCGCAGTTCGTCGTTGGCCCGTTCCAGCTGGCGGTTCTTCTCCTTCAACTCGTCCAGCAGCCGGCGGCGCTCCTCCAGCAGGTCGTAATGCTCGGCAGCCTGGCGCAGCACCGCCTGCAGTTCCTGCGGCTCCCACGGCTTGGTGATGTAGCGGTAGACGTGGCCCTGGTTGATCGCGTCGATGACCGCCTTGATGTCCGCGTAGGCGGTGAACAGCAGCCGCACCACCGAGGGGTAGTTCTGCCGCAGCCGGCCGAGGAACTCGACCCCGGTCATCTCGGGCATGCGCTGGTCCGACATGACGATCTGGACCGACTCCCGCTCCATGATCTTCAGCCCCTCGGCCGCCCGGGTGGCGCCGAGAACCCGGTAGTCGAACCGGAGCAGATCCTGCACGCTGTGGACCAGATCGGGCTCGTCATCGACGACGAGCAGACAGTGCTTGGGTTTCCCCTTCATCGCCGCTCCCCTTCCCCCTTCGCGAGGGTTCTCGCCCCGGCCCCACCTCCGGCGCGGGGACTTGCGGTCGAGCGGTGTCTTTCACTGCGCAGGCGGTCTCCCCGGGCGCTGCTCCAGCACCCGGACCGCCGCCCGCAGGCCGTCGTCGTGGCGCTCCCTCGCGAATTCGGTGCGGATGGCATCGAAGATCTGGCCTCGGACCGCGTGGGTGGCGGCGACCGCCGCCCACGCGGTCAGCAACAGTATACCCGTCCGGCGAACGCGCGGGGACATGAGGTTCTCCCGGCTCGGACGCGGGAACCGACGTAGGTCCATTATGCACGCCCGTTCGGGGAGTGGATAGGGTTCCGGCGCGCGGACCATGCAAGAAGAAGGGGGATGGCGGAGTGGCCCTCTGAAAGCCCACGGCTAGCGTCCCATGGGGGAGCCTGATACTTCCCCACGGGATGCCGTCCGTGGGCTTTGAAAGCTTCTGTCCTCCCACTCCATCCCCCTTGCCCCTCCAATCGATTATTATTACATCCGCTTCGTCGGGTAAAACTGCATTCTTCTTGCAGGTACGAGGGGGGATTCGGTGGGGCTCGATCCATGCGGTTCGACACCGAGCATTGTCGGACAGCGCCGCCGCTGTCCCGGGAACGACCCAGAAGGTGGGACCATGCAGCTGAAACCAGAAGTCATCAAGAAGTTCTCGAAGTTCAAGTTTTATGTCAGCGTGAACATACCGCAGGTGGCCAAGGTCAAATCGATCATGGACGCCATCGAGCGGTTCGCGGGGAGCATCAAGACCGAGGAGATTGAGAAGGCGCTGCAATGGGGCCGGGGGCCATACGTCGAGCCGGTGGCCAACCTGACGTCGAACGGCTCGAAGGTGTACGGCCTCTTTCAAGGGAACATCGACCCCAACAAGCTGAAGGTCCACAAGTGGCTGGTGGACCGCTTCGAGAAAGGGAAGGGTCTGGTCAAGACGCCGAACGGACGGCTCGTCTACATCGTCGGCGTGACCATGCTGCACGAGTTGACGCACTGGGCCGACTGGAAGGACGGCGTCGATACGGACGGGGAAGAAGGGGGGCGCTTTGAATCGGCGGTTTACGGCGGCGAGGTTTTCGACCCCAATTTCTAGAGCGTGTGGCGGGCGGGTGCAGCGGTCGCGCGGCGCGTGTGTCCGACCGCGCGACCCGGGGTTACGCTGTGCTGCACCTCGGGTCGCGCGGCCCGCGGGAGAACCCTATCGCCCGCTACCTCAGCGGCACCGCTCCGTCGAGGTAGCGCCAGTTCTTCAGGAAGTCGAGCAGGTCGGCCATCTCCTGCACCGTGACGTTCTGCTCCAGCCCCTCCGGCATCAGCGAGATGCCCGTGGACTGAACCTCGTCGATTTCCGACCGCAGCACCGTCTCGGTCTGGTTCTCGGCCCGACGCAGGGTGATGCTCGAGGCCGTCTCGGTTGCGATCAAACCGCTGAGTGACTTGCCGTCCTTCGTCACCACCAGGTAGTTGACGTAGTTGTTGTCGATCGCCTGGTTCGGGTTGAGAATGTCCGCCAGCATCGCCTCCGGCTGCTTGGTACGGGTGTCGGAGATGTCCGGCCCGACGTCCACGCCGACCCCGGCGACCTTGTGACAGGTGGCGCACTGCTTGCGGAACACCTCCATGCCGCGCTTCGGATCGCTCTTGAGGGTGAGCGCCGCCCGGTAGGCGTCCAGCACCTTCTTGCGGTCGGCCGGCAGGTTGCTACGCAGGAGCGTGCGGGCACGGTCGCGGATGTCGGCCAGCTTGTGGTTGACGAGCTGGCGCGTGCGCAGGACGTCGATGTCGGCCGGCCGCACCCGCTTCGCCTCGACCGCCTTGAGGAGTTCGCGGATCCGGCTTGGCTGGCGCAGCATCGCCTCGGTTACCTCCCGACGCAGGGCCGGGGTGTAGGCGCGCCACGACCTGAGCAGCAGTGTCGTGACCTCCGGCCGGGGCTGGGCGCCGAGGGCGCGGACCGCCGCGAGGCGCAACTCCTGGGCGTTCTCCGGACCCAGCAGGCCGGCCAGCGCCGGCCCGGCCGTGTCCCACGGAGCGTGGGCGAGCAACCGGACGGCGGCTGTGCGGTCTTCCAGTGACACCTTGCTGTCACGGGCCAGAGTCACGGCCTGCTTCAGGAGTTCGACGGTCCGTGCCGCTGTCGCGCGGTGCGCCGCCGGGAGCCTGGCCAGAAAGTCGGCGAGCCGCGTGCCGCGCCGCCCCATCCCCTCCGCCAGCCCGTTCAGCCCGGTCGTCTGCCAGCGGCCGCGGTCCTCCACCTTCAGTTCGTGCAGCAGGTCGAGCACCTGCGCGACCTCCGCCGGATCGCGTCGCGCCCCGACGAGCGGGGCGTACTCCTGCAGGAGCGCGAGCCGGTCAGCCGCATCCTTCGCCACCCCCTTGCCGGCATCGGGCAAAATGCGTGCGATCAGCTTGCCGGCCCGCTGCGGCACCGAGCTGGCCACCGCCAGGCGCGTCCAATGGTCGTCCGCGCCGGCGAGGGCGATCCGCGCCAGCGCAGCGACGGCGCGCGCGCCATCCAGGCCGCCCAGCGTCAGCGCAGCCTGGAAGCGCACCCGCGCGTCGGCATCGCCCGCCATCTCGATGACCCTGCCCGACAGCTGCGCGTCCTTCCCCAGCGTCGGCTCCGCGAGCAGGACCGCATGCTCGCGGACGCGCGGATGCGGGTCGCGCAGCAGTCCGTCCACCTGTTTCGCGTCCAGGCCGCCCAGCGTCTCCAGCAGCCAGGCGGCGTGCAGCCGCGCCAGCGGACGGTCCGACGCGGCGACGAGTTTTTGCAGCAGAGGGACAGCGGCGCGGTCCTGCCGCTCCAGCAGCAGACGCTGGGCGGTGGTGCGCCACCAGGCGTCCGGATGTTCCAGCAGTTTGACCAGCTCCGCGCTCGTCGCCCTGCTCAGGCGCGGGTGGACCGCCTGGTGCCGGTGCTTCTCCGGAACGATGCGCCAGATACGGCCCCGGTCCTTGCCGAGGAGCAGGTCGGGCCGATTCTTCAGCTCCGACGGCATGAACTCGGGGTGCTCGATGACCGCCCGGTACATGTCCACGAGGTAGAGCGCGCCGTCCGGCCCGTGGGCCAGCGACACCGGCCGGAACCAGTCGTCGGGAGTGGCGAGGAACTCGACCTTGTCGCGCGTCGGTCGCGCGTGGAACGAGGCGCCGCGCGGCGTCAGCCGTTCCTGGTGCAGCAGGTTCCCGGTCGGCTCGCAGGTGAACACCGTCCCATAGTGCTCCTTCCCCAGCAGGTGGCCGCGATAGACGAACACGCCGCACGCGGCGGTGAATCGGCCGGCGTGCAGGTTCGACGTCGTCCAGTTCTTGCTCAGCGGGTAGACCTTCCCGCCCGACGACAGCGGGCCGTCGCCCAGTTCGGAGATGTCGTCCACGACGGCGGGCGCGGCCAGGTACGGGTTGCGGCGCAGGTAGCGATCTTCGAGGACGACGTGGCGCAGGTGGTGGCGGTTGTCGCAGACGAAGCGCCGCTGCCAGTCGTCGAACGTGTTGCCGTACTGGCCGAGCCCCGAGATCGCCTCGTACCGATCGCGCACCAGGTCGAACCGGAAATCCTTGCCGGCCAGGCTGACGGGCTGGGCGTCCGGCCGCCCGCTGCGCACGACCTGCCCGCCGCGCAGTCCGTTGGCGACGTACACCCAGTTGTCGATCCCGAGGATCGGGTGGCTGACGCGCAGCTGCGGGTTCTGAGCGGCGAAGCCCTCGTAGAGCAATTCACGCCGATCCGCCTTGCCGTCGCCGTCGGTGTCCTTCAGGTGGGCGATGTGCGGGGCCGCCGTCACGACCACGCCGCCCTTCCAGTGCAGCAAACCGTTGGCGAACAGCAGGCCGTCGGCGTAGACGGTGCTGTGCTCGTAGCGGCCGTCGCCGTCGCGGTCCTCGAGGATGCGGATGCGGCCCTGCGGCGGCTGTCCCCTGGCCGGCCCGTTGGGGTAATCGCGCATCTCGACCACCCACAGACGTCCGTCCTCGTCGAACGCCATCGCGACCGGGCTCTCGATTTGCGGTTCGCAGGCGACCAGTTCCATTCGCAGCCCCGGAGCGATGCGAATGTGCTTGAGCGCTTCCGCGGGGGTGAGGGGGCCTTTCGGGGTGGCCGGCGCTTTGGGCGGTTCCTTCTCGCCGCCGGGACGTGCGGTGCCAGCAAGGAGCAGGAGGGGAAGTAACGCGACAACGTGGGAAATTCGGCAGTTCATGGGGATCCTTGCAGTATCGTTCGTTGCCTTATCAGCCCGGAGCGCCAGCGCCGGGTTGGTTAGCGCGCCAGCGCCTTCAGCACCTCCGCCGCGGCCGCGGCCCAGCGGTGGCCCGTGTCCGGTTCGTAGCGTGCGCTGCGGTAGCCGGCCTCGTACCCGCCCTCGGTGTAACCGCGTCGGGTTGGGATGTAGCCGAGGCTGCCGTTTGTCAACCCGATGGTCCGCGTCGGCTTCAGCCCGGACGCCATCTCCACCTCGCGGCCCAGCTCGACAAAGATCTCGCCCGGCAGGAACGCCAGGCCGAACGCCCCGAGGCGCAGCGCCGCCACCTCCGCCCGGTGCTCGCGGTCCTTCGTCCGCGCCAGTACCAGGGCCGCCGGCGCGTACAGATCGTTGAACCCGAACGGGTTCTTGCCCTGCTGCTTCGGGTTCCGCAGCAACTCCTCCGCGAGCTTCACGTCCTCGGGACGCGGCCGGCGCAGCCGGGAGGCGACGTCGCGCGTCTGCGCCCCGAGGCGCAGCGCGAGCGGCTGCCCCTTCTGGAGGGCGGCCAGGGCAGCCTTCGCCAGCGCCTGACCGATGCGCTGCGACTCCTCCGGTCCGCTGCGCTGCTTGGCGTCGCGGATGTTGATGTGGTTGATGTTCCCGCAGCAGGCGTTGAAGAAGATCACCCGCCAGTCCTCGCCGAGCGCCTGCCGCATCATCGCCGCCAGGTGGTGCGGGTAGTCGGCGGAGTAGCGCGTCCCGCCGACGCAGTCCGGGTGCATGCCGTAGATGACGGCGACCACCCGGTTCGTCTGGAAGTTCAGGACGTGGACGCGCGGGTCGATCTCCCCGGCCGGGCGGACGACGTTTGCGTTATTCCGCCCGGGGTTGGTGCGCACCGTCCCGTCCTTCATGACGTACCGGCGGTAGTGGGCGACTGTCGGCTCGCGTCCCTCGTGCAGAGTCAACTGCTTCTCCTGGGCGGCGCGGACGGCGGCCCGGGCGACTGCGCCGGCGGTGCGCTCGACGAGCTGGCCGACCCACTTCTCGTCAACGCGGCCGGGGTAGAAGCCGGGGTAGATCGTGTCGGCATCGGACGTGTAGCTGCCGGCGCGCGGGGCCATGCCGCCGGTGTGGGTGTGGGTGGCGTGGACCCAGACGTGCCGCGGAGGCGTCTTCATCCGGGCGGCGACGGCCTTGCGGATGCGTCCGACGAGCGGGGCACCGATACCGATCAGGTCGCACGCCACCAGCGCGACACTCTCCTTGCCCTGGCTGAGGTACAGCACCTTCGCCCGGAGCGGGTCGAGGGTGCCGGTCGCCTGGCGATCGCGGAAGTAGCCGGGCATCGACCCGCCCAGGGGTGGGGTGATGTCGGCCTCGTCGTAAGCGGCGCGGAGCGGGTCGTCTGGCATGTCGCCCTCCTCTCGGGTGCCGTGAGCGCGGTTCCCGCCAGTATATCCGGCGGGCCGGACCTCGCGAAGGAGGGGGCAGAGAAAGGCCGGGGATTTCCACGCCGGGCCGCGCAGGAAGCAGGCGGCTGCCCGCCTGGCCGCAAGGGGATGAGCTGCGCTGCACAACTGCGCCTCCGTGCTTCGGGCAGCCTACCTCGGGCACCAATTAATCAAGACAAAAAGCAGGAATTAAAGATGGGATGATTGGCATCGGAGTTGCAATTTTCATCTCCTGGTGCGACTCGAATTGTCATGCCACGGTAGTACGCGGCCGCTCAACGCCGCGAGGTACGGCGGCGTCCCTGACGGTCCAGAGAACAGACCAACCCGACCGGCTCCGCGCCGGCGATAACATGGAGCTTTACCAATGATCGAATACGACTGGAACGAGGCGGCCCGGTGCCTGGCGCGCCAGGTCGGTAACAGTCCGGTGCTGGCGGGGTGGGGCGTGGCACGGCTTCGCCTGGTGGACGACACGGCCCCGAACGCCTCCACTCTGGATGACGGCATTCCTGCCGTGGTTGCCGCCTTTGGCAGCGACGCGGTCTGCACCGACCCCCGTGCCCGGGAAGTGATCGCCCGCGTGCGGCAGGCGATGGGGCAGGTGACGGGGATGGAACTCGGGTTCGCCGTCAACGACACCGGCGCGGCCTGGGTGCTGCTGGCCGGTGCGGACAGGCAGCGCTATCAGACGGCCGTCGGCAAGACGATGCAGCACCTCCTGCTGGAGGCGGCGCTCGAGGACGGGATCTGGGATGCGTGGCGGGCGGTGTACGGCCTGACCCCCGAGGTGTCCGGACAGCCCTCCTCCACCGCAGGCAGCATGCTGTAAGCGGCCGTTCTCTTTTCCCATCCTGGCGGTATAACAGCGGCAGGCAGACGTCCGGGGAAAGCCCACGGGTCGCATCCCGTGGGCTTTCCGTCTCTTTCTCCCGCCGCGTACCGCCGCATGACCGTCACCCCCCGTACCCCACGTATCCATCACTGCACTTCCGAGCCGTACCGCTTCTTCGGCCGTGCCGCCGAACTGGCTCTGCTCGACCGGGCGCTGCTTGGCGCTGCGCCGAGCGTGGTCGCGATGATCGGGCCGGGCGGGCAGGGCAAGACCGCCATCGTGCAGCACTGGCTGGGACAGCAGACCGCCGGGCGCGGGGCCGACGGGGTGTTCCTGTGGAGCTTCTACCGCGGCAAGGACGCTGACCTGTGCCTGCGCGAGCTGTACGCCTACGCCGAGGGGCTGGACGCGGCGCCCGATCTGGCCGCGAGCTACTGCGTCGATCGCCTGCTGCCGCGCCTGCGCGGCGAGCGGTGGGCTCTGGTGTTCGACGGCACCGAGGTGGCGCAGCACGAGAGCGGACCGTGGTTCGGGCGTTTCCTCCACCCGGAGCTGGGCCGGTTGCTCGAGGAACTCGCCTCCGAGCCGCTGCCCGGGGTGGTGGTCCTGACGACGCGCTTCCCCCTACCGACGCTCCAGCACCGCCGCCACGCGCGCATTCTTCACCTGAGCACCCTCGACCCCGCGAGTGCCCGCGCCCTGCTCGGCAGCGTCGGCGTTGCGGGGTCCGCGGCGGACCTCGACGGGGCCGCGGCCGTCGCCGGGCTGCACGCCAAGGCGGTCGAGCTGGTCGGCACCTACCTGACGCACTTTCAGGACGGGGACGCGGCGCGCTACCGGCTGCTCCCGGAGGCCGCCGTCGGGGAAGGGGCGAGCGACGAGGAACGGCACGTTGCCCGGATTCTCGCGGCGTTCCAGGGTGCCCTGTCCCAGGAGGCGCAGGACATTCTGGCGCTCGCGACGGCGTTTCGCCAGCCGCCGGGGGAGGGGCAGCTGCTGCGCTACCTGGCAAGCGACCCGGTGCGTTCCGTCCTGCACCAGACGTGGGGCCGTACCTACGCGCCGTTCGCCGACCGGCCGGCGGGGTGGCTGGCGGAACAGGTGCAGGAACTGGTCGCGCTGCGGCTGCTGGAGCGGGTTGGGCAGGGCGGCGAGGTGGTGCTCGACGCGCACCCGCTCGTCCGGCGCGGGTTCGAGGGCGTCCTCGGGCCGGCAGGGCAGCGGCAGAGCGCGCAGGCCCGGGCGGGGTTCCTGCGCGGCCGGCCGGACCGGCGCCCGCCGGCGACCCTGGAGGACGCCCGCGAGGAGGTGGAGCTGTTTCACGCCTACTGCGACGCCGGCCTGTGGAACGAGGCCGACGGCGTATACGTCGCCCTCGACAACCCGAAGCACCGCTTCCTGGCGCCGGCCTTCGAGCGCGATCTGCTGCTGCGGTTCTTTCCCGGCGGAGACTGGCGCCGGCCGCCGCTGTGGCCGGGGTTCGGCCGGTGGCGCAGCCTGGCGATCGGCTTCGAGCTGCTCGGCGCTTTCGCGGACGCGCTGGCCGCCTACCGCGACGCGGACGCCCCTCTGCGCGGCGACGCGCTGCTGGCGCTCGGGCGCCTCGGTCCGCTGGTGGACCGGCCGCATGTGCCCCACCCGTGGCAGGCGCTGTGGCAGGCGTACCGGGCGCACGCCCTGTGCCTGGCGGGGCGCGTCGCGGAGGCGGTCGCCGTCGCCCGGGCGCTGGTGCCGGTGGACGTGTACGAATGGGTACACGTCTTCGAGTGTCTGCTGCGTGCGGGTTGTCTGGGGGCGCTGGACCTGCACAGCGTCCTGTACCGCCCGCCGCACGCGGCCGAGCACCGCTGGTCCGCGCTCGCCCGTCAGCGCATGCGCGCCGACTACCTGCGCCGCAGCGCTTCGCCGCCGACCGACCTGGGGCGCGAGTACGAGGTGCTACAGGAGGCGTATGACCGCGGCGGCCTGCCGTACGAGCGCGCCCTGGTGCGCCTGAGCCACGCGCGCTGGCTCCTGGGACTCGGCCGCTGTTCGCAGGCGCGAGCCGTCAACGCGGTCGCGCTGGACCTCGCCCGGCGGTACGAGATGCGTGTCGTGCAAGCGGATGCATGGGAGGTTCGTGCGGATGTCGCCCGGCGGACCGGCAACGCCCGAGAGGAAGTGATGGCGCGCGAGGCCGCGGGGCGGCTCCGCGCCGACGCGGGCTACCGCGGACCGGGCCGGCCCTGACGACATTACCAGCCGCGAGTGCCGGCGAGCGGGCGGGGGAGGGGTTGTCTCAAAATCCTGGGATTTACCCGATCGTGTACAGATCATACACTGTGAAAGCCCGGACGAGCAAGGTAGGTAGGTGCCACGTCACGCGGCTCGCCTTGACGGGCGGCCCGTGCGGTCGTAGGCCAATCTCCGCCCGCGCATAACAACGTCTGCCTTCACCCCTTACAAGCCACGTGGGGCGGCCTCGCGAGGGCTTACCCGAGGGAACGATGGCTCGGAACGTACCCCCCCTGGTGTTCTGGCTGGGAGTGGCCAGCCTGAGCCTTGGCGTGATCTGGCTGCTCGCTGTCCTCGTCGTCCGGGGGGGCGACATGGGGGAACTGCTCCGCGCCGGCCAGGGTGATCCGGAGTACGTCTTTCGCCTGACCGAGCGCGGCCTGAGCGGCGGTACGCTCTTCCTCGCCATTCCTCTGCTGATCCTGGAAATAGTGGTTGCCGTGATGTTGGCGGTCGCGGGGGTCGGCCTGCTGCGCCTGCTGCCGTTCGCACGCTGGGCGGCCGTGTTCGCCTGCGCCAGCGCCATCGCGGTGGAGTTGCTCAGCAGTGTCGTGTTCGTGTTTTGCTTGACGCCTCGCAGTGCCGCCGTCAAGGTTGTGCCCCTCATCCTCGGCGGGCTCGTCACGCTGGCCGCCATCGTCCTGTGGGGGAGCCTGTTCTTGCCGCCGGTGGTGACGGCCTACGCCGATGATCCCGCGGGCACGGATAACAAGGGTTAGCGGTCCGTTGCAGCTCAACTGTGTACCAGCCGTAATGGACCCGCCGGTTAACGTCGCGATTGTCCCCTGTTGAGGTTCGACATGGCTCGCCAACGACCCGCTGCCGTCACCGTGATGGGGATCCTGAACATCGTCTTCGGCTCGCTCGGCCTGCTGTGCTACATCTGCGGCGGGATCGGCCTGCTGATGCTGTTCAACTCCAACGCCCTGAACCTGCCCGGCGGCATCAATCCGTTCGAGGACATGAAGGTCTTCATGTCGCGTGAGGTGCCGGCGTACTGGCCGATCGCCATCGGGCAGATCGTCCTCGGGTTCATCATGTCAATCTTGCTGCTTGTCGCCGGGATCGGCCTGCTGAACATGGGCGGCTGGGCACGAGTGCTGTCCATCATCTACAGCATCATCACGATCCTGATGCAGATCGGCGGGCTCATTTTCACCCTCGCGTATGTGAACCCGGCGATGGAGCGCTGGCAGCAGCAGTTCGTGGGACGCTTCGGGGGCCGGCTTCCGCCGGGTGCGATGGGCGGGGCCGACTCGACCTTCAACAACCTCACGTCGGTGGTCGGGGCGATCATCGGCATGGTCTACGCCATCGTCCTGCTGATCATGATGCTCCAGCCGCGCGTGTCGGCTGCGTTCAGCGGACGGGCTGCCCAGGACGACTACGCGGGCGGAACGGCGGACGAGGGCGACGACTACGAGCGGCGCCGCCGGCGCGACCAGTGGGATTACTGACGATGCACCACCCCGTCGAACACGACGACCTCCACGCCGAGCTGGCCCGTGCCGCGGCCATGCTGCGCCCGGCCGACCGGGTGGCGGTCCTGACGGGGGCCGGCATCTCCGCCGAAAGCGGACTGGCGACGTTTCGCGGGGCCGGCGGCCTGTGGGAGGGGCACCGGGTCGAGGACGTGGCGACGCCGTGGGCGTTCGAGCGCTCCCCCGAGATGGTCTGGCGCTTTTACAATGCCCGTCGGGCCGGCCTGCGCGCTGCTCAGCCCAACCCCGGCCACCTGGCCCTGGTACGCCTGGAGGAGCGGCTCGGCGAGGGCTTTGCGCTGGTAACGCAGAACGTGGACGGCCTGCACCGCACGGCGGGTAGCCGGCACGTCCTGGAGATTCACGGCAGTCTGGCGCGGGTGCGCTGCGTCGGCTGCGGCGAGGTGACACACCGCAGCACGGAGGAGCCCTTGCCGGACCTGCCGCGCTGTCACTGTGGGGCGCTGCTGCGGCCCGACGTGGTGTGGTTCCACGAGCCGCTACCGGCCGACGTGTGGGCGGCGGCCGAGCGGGCGGCGCTGGCGTGCCAGTGCTTCCTGGTCGTCGGCACCAGCGCCATCGTCTACCCGGCCGCCGAGTTGATCCCGCTCGCCCGGAGCAAGGGCGCCAAGGTCATCGAGGTCAACCTGACGCGCACGCCGGCCAGCACCTACGCCGACGTGAGTCTGTGCGGCCCTGCCGGACAGATCCTCCCGGAGCTGGTATCACAACTGGATGGGGAAAGGGGCCAGGGGCCGCCGTCCCCTGGAGGCGCGCATGGCTGCCACCATCCTTGACGGGAAGCAACTGGCGCAGACGATGCAGGCCGAGATCGCAGTCGAGGCGGGGCAGTTCGCCGCCGCGCACGGCTGCAAACCGGGCCTCGCCGCGGTGCTCGTCGGCGACAACCCAGCGAGCGAGGTCTACGTCCGCAACAAGCGCAGGGCGTGCGAACGCGCCGGCCTGGAGAGCTGGCTGCACGCCATTCCGAAGGACGTCGGCCAGGCCGAGTTGCTCAATGTCATCGCCCAGCTCAACGCCGACGCACGGGTCCACGGCATCCTCGTGCAGCTGCCGCTGCCGAAGCAGATCGACGAGGCGGCGATCATCCGCGCGGTTTCGCCGCTCAAGGACGTGGACGGGTTCGGCCCGGAAAACCTCGGCCTGCTCGCCGCCGGCTACCCGCGCTACCTGCCCTGCACGCCGGCCGGCGTGCAGCAACTCCTGGTGCGCAACGGCATCGACCCGGGGGGCAGGCACGTTGTCATCGTCGGCCGCAGCAACATCGTCGGCAAACCGCTCGCGCTGATCCTCATGCAAAAGGCGAAGGGGGCGAACGCGACGGTCACCGTCTGTCACAGCGCCAGCCGCGACATCCCGGCACTGACGCGGTTGGCCGACATCGTCGTGGTGGCGATCGGTCAGGCCCGGTTCCTCAGGGCCGACATGGTGCGTGAGGGAGCGGTCGTCATCGACGTCGGCACGAATCGGCTGCCGGACGGCAAGCTGACCGGCGACGTGGACTTCGACGCCGTCCGCGCGAAGGCGTCGGCGATCACCCCGGTCCCCGGCGGCGTCGGGCCGATGACGATCACCATGCTGTTGCTGAACACCCTCCGCGCCGCCCAGCTGCAGACGCAGGGCGGCGCAACGACCCCGTAGCGGCAGCTGGGCGCGGTGCCGTCGGGCAGGGTGGGCGGACCAACCCGCCTTCCCTCACGGCATCGGGCCGGCGGCCGGGGCGCACGGACCACATGCGTCGCATGCCTCGCCGCCGGCGCCGTGCGGAAGCGGGGCGTACGGCGCCAGACGCGGACCGAGCCACTCGAAAATCCCAGGGATCAGCCGGAGCGCCGTCGCCGCGTCGTGCCGGCCCTTCGGGTCGTAGCCGACCCCCATCGTGATACCGCGGCACTTCATCAGGTACAGGAAGCTCTCCACCTGGGCATCGATGTTGAACTCGTCTCGGCCGCCATACGCGACGTACATTTCGAGGTCGCCATCCCGCAATCCGAAGCGGTCCACCATCTCGATCGGGTTCTCACGCATGACCTCGAGCAGCGACTCCTCGGTCCGGCCGAAGATCGGGTCGATGACCTGCGTCAGGCGCAGCGTGATCAGCCCGCCGTAGAAGCGCGCGATCGCCTCGTGGCCGTGCCGCAGGTCGGTGCGCCACCCCCAGTTGTTCGGGTCGAAGTCAGCGAAGTAGCGACCGTTCTTGCTGACCCACCGCAGGTTGAGCGGCGGGAAGATGCCGACGACCACGCCGAACGCGCCCTTGTGCTTGATGCCGTAGTTGTACGCCGCGAATCCGCCCATCGACACGCCGGCCAGGACGTGGGCGCCGCGCTCCGGTCGGAGCGGGTAGTGCTTGCACATGAAGTCCCACACGTCCTGCAGGATGAAGTCCTCGAAATCGCCCGCCTTCGTGTTCAGGAAGAAGCTCCCGGGGCAGGTGAAGCACGGCTCGCCCATCAGGCTGCCGTCGGGGGCGGCGATGATGAACGGCGGCAGTTTCCCGGCGCGAATCGCCTCGTCGATCCGCGGGGCAACCTGGTGGAGGAACGACTGCTCGTCCTGGGCGAACCCGTGCAGCCAGAGCATGATCGGGTAGCGGTGGTTCGGATCGTAATTCGGCGGCAGATACACGTACAGGTCGCGGCGCTGATACAGGGAGCGCGACCAGATGCGGTTGTCGTGGCCGTGGTTGGCGGTGTAATCGACGACCTTGCCGCTCAGCCGGCGGTTGATTACCTCCAGGTCGTTGCTGTTCTTGCGCCAGCCATTCCCCCAGGCCCCGGCCGGGACGAGGGTCGCCATCACGAGCAAGCCGAGCCAGTGGGTCATTCGCACGGGTCTGCCTCCCTCCAGGGCCGCATGTGCGGGCCGATACAACTGTCCGTCCCGGTTACCTTCGGCCAACCCCTACGCTCGGAGTGAGCCGCACTGCAGGCACAATCCCTGCATCCGGACGCGCGCCGGTCGAGTTTGCGGGGTTTGACGAACGCGCCGGGAAGGCGGTAAGGTAACAGAGTGGTGAACGGTGGATGGTGGGTGATGGGCGGAGAAGACTTCCTTCTGCACTACCCACCCTCCACCACCGTTGAGGATGGGCAAGCATGGTCGAGTTGGCGATCGTGGCGCTCCTGGCCGGCCCGGTGCTGGTCCGGTGGGTGCGGTCGAAGAAGAAGCTGTTCGACTTCGTGTGCCTGCCGATGAGCCGGGGGTACGCCCAGCTGTGGCATCGGTGGTGGTGCCGGCAGGCTGCGCCGCTGCCGGCCGAGGGGCCGGCCATCCTCATCTCGAACCACACGTGCAGCGCCGACCCGATGTTCCTCCAGTCCGCCTTCCAGCGCATCCCGTGCTACCTGACCGCTCTGGCGCATTACAATTGCCACCCGTTCGTGCGCTGGGTGCTCGACTCGATGGACTGCGTGAAGGTGGCCCGGAACGGGCGCGACACGGCGGCGACGTTGACCGCCCTGCGCCGGCTGCGCGAAGGGCGCGTCCTGTGCATCTTCCCGGAAGGGAACCTGAGCGGGGTGGCGAAGAATCGGCTGCGCAGCGCCAAGCATGGCGCTGCCTTGCTGGCGCTGCGCAGCCGGGCGCCGGTCTATCCGGCGTACATTGACGGCGGGCCGCGCACCGAGAAGTTGCTGCTGTCGTGGGTGTGGCCGCCGCCCGGGCGCGTGCGCGTGTACTTCGGACCGGCGGTCGATCTGTCCGCCTACCACGACCGGCCGCGGAACCGGCAGGTGCTCGCGGAGGTGACCCGGCTGCTGATGGCGCGTGTCGAAGCCCTTGACCCGAAACGGAAGGAGAGCGCATCATGACCCAGACCGCCGAGGAACTCGCCCGGAAACGTTGCGTCCCCTGCGAGGGCGGTATCCCGCCGCTGCCGTCCGAACAGGTGCGTGCGCACCTGAACAGCCTGCCGGACTGGAAGTTGAGCGCCGACGGCCGGACCATCCGGCGCGAATGGCGCCTGAAGGACTTTCTGGCCGGTCTTGATTTCTTCCGCCGGATCGGCATGGTGGCGGAGGAGGAGGGACACCACCCCGACCTGCACCTGACCGGCTACCGGAACGTCGCGGTCGAACTGACGACCCACGCGGTCAACGGCCTGACGGAGAACGATTTCATCCTCGCCGCCAAGATCGACCAACTCCCAGTGCAGGGGTGAGGGTAGCGGATGGGGGACGGTGGATGGTGGCGAGCAGGAGTGCTGCTCGATGCCTGTCCACTGTCCACTGTACACAACGAGGATTCCCAGGGAGGGTAACCATGACGGTATCGGAAGTGGTCATTGGGCCGGTCGTGTGCGGGCCGGCGCGTCCGCTGGTGTGGATCGCCGGGCCGTGCGTCATCGAGTCGCACGAGTTGACGTTGTACATCGCCGACCGGCTCCGCGAACTGGCCGACCGGCTGGATCTGCCGCTGATCTTCAAGGCGTCGTTCGACAAGGCGAACCGCAGCTCCGGGAAGTCGTTCCGTGGTCCCGGGCTGCAGGAAGGATTGCGCACCCTGGAAACCGTCAAGCGCCGGACCGGGCTGCCGGTCACCACCGACATTCACGAGGCGCACCAGGCCGCGGCCGCCGCCGAGGTGTGCGACCTGCTGCAGATCCCGGCGTTCCTTGCGCGGCAGACCGACCTGATCCTCGCGGCCGCCCGGACGCACGCCGCCGTCAACGTCAAGAAGGGCCAGTTCATGGCCCCGTGGGACATGCGCAACGTCGTCGCCAAGATGGAGGAGGCGGGCAACCGCCGACTGCTGCTGACCGAGCGCGGCACCACCTTCGGGTACGGCCAGCTGATCAACGACATGCGCGCCATCCCGTGGCTGCAGGATCTCGGCTGCCCGGTGATCTTTGACGCCACCCACAGCGTACAAATGCCAGGGGGCCGCGGCGACCGCAGCGGCGGCGACCGGCGCATGGTCCCCTATCTGGCGCGGGCGGCGGTCGCGTGCGGATGCGACGGCGTCTTCGTCGAGACGCACCCCGACCCCGACGAGGCGCTCAGCGACGGGCCGAACATGGTCGCCCTGGACGACCTGCCCGGCCTGATCGAGTGCTGCCTGCGCCTGCGCCAGGCTCTCGACGAGCCGGCGGCCGCCCGCATACCCGTACTCGCCGAGTGAGCGACCAGAAGCGTCCCCGGCGCCGTCGGACCAACCCGGAGCGCCAGCCGGCGGCCCGAGCCATCACCTGAGGACCGGGAGCACCATGAGCCGAACCCCTCGCCACCCGCGGGCTGTCGCCCTGTGGCTCGTCCCGCTGGCCGTCTGGGTGTCGGCCGGCTGCAGCCGCGCCCCCGACATCCAGGAGCCGGCCAGGAAGCAGGTCGAGGTGGTGGAAGACCCGCTCGCCGAAGCCCGCGAGTTCGCGCGCAAGGCGACCGAGCCCAGCGGCTACCGCGACGCCCTGCAACAGGTCAACCGCTTCCTCGCGGACCACCCCGACGCCCTGCCCCGCCACGAGCCCTCCGCCAAGATCCTCCCGGCCCTCGCAAAGCTCCTCACGGGTCGCTCGGTGCCCGACGCGGACCGGCAGAATCCGAAGGCACTCTACAAGCGGTTGCTCGCTGAGCGGGTTGGCCTGCGGGACGACGAGCTGCTGGAAGTGGGCGCGGAGCGATTCACCCCGCTCGACGCTCACTACCTGGAGTTCTGCATGGTGCTGCGCGACGCCGCCCGCTCCCTGCGGCTCAACGACCAGACCGGGGCGGACCGGCTCGATCAGGTGCGGCAGGCGTTCGACTGGGTGATGCGGCACGTCGCGCTGGCGGAGACCGGAGGCCCGCTGGAGCCGCCGGAGTTCGCTCTTCGCCGCGGCCACGGCGGCGGGCGCGAGCGGGGTCTGGTTTTCCTCGCTCTGCTCGCCCAAATGGGCGTGGACGGGTGTGCCGTTGCCGTCCCGGGAGACGGGAAAGAGGCTGTTCGCCACCCCCTCTTCGGCGCACTGCTGGAGGGCAAGGGGCGAGCCGACGTGTTCCTTTTCGACCCGCGTCTCGGCGTCCCCCTGCCGGCACCCGACGACAAGGGCGTTGCCACCCTCGCCCAGCTGCGCGGCCAGCCCGAGAAGATCCTGACCGCCCTCAGCCCCAGCAAGACGTGCCCCTGCGACGTGACGCCTGCGCAGGCGAAGCAGGCTCGGGTCGAACTGGTGCTGCCGCTGTCCGCCCTGTCCGTGCGCGCCCGGTTTCTGGAGGAAGACGTGTTCGCCGCCCACGACCGGGTTGTTCTGGCCGCACGCCCGGAACGGCTCCTGCCGCGCTTCGAGGCGGCAGTCGGGAGCGCGGTCGGGGTGTGGAACTGGCCCGGGGCGGCGGGCGAGCCTCTTCCCCGCACGCCGACCGGGGTGCTCCGTCTTTCCCTGCCCCCGACGGAGGGCGGGACCGACGAGACTCAGCGCTATCAGCGGCATCTGGCCGAGTTGATGCCGTGGGCGCCGGTGACGGCCGAGCTTCGGCGGCTGGGAATCACCGAGGATCTCCAGCGGAGCGCGGGCGAGGACCAGATCCGGGCCGTCATTTACAACCTGTACCGGCAGTACATCCAGGTTCCGCGTGAGCAGCTGGTCCGCGGTCGGCTGGACGAGGCCTCGGGGCGGCTCGGCCGGCTGCAGGTGGTGCTGGGCGAGTACGACGACGCCCTGAGCCGGGGCAAGGGCGAGTTTGAGCAGAACCTCCGGGAGTGGCGGGAGCGGGTGAAGGCGGCCGCCGTCAAGAAGGTGCGTGAGGGCGACGTGAAGGCGTGGGAGGCGGCGTTTGGTGGAGACGAATACCTGGGCAGCCTGCTCCGGGGGGGCGAGGACGAGGCCGACCGCCGCAAACTACGCACCGGGATGCTCGGCCACGTCGTCTTCCAGGCCGCCGGCCCGACGATGCGCAAGGACGTGCGCTTCCTCCAGGCGTTGCGGCTGAGCGAGAAGGCGGTCCGGCTGGAAGCGCGGCTCCAGGCCAGCCGCGCCGGCGGCCAGAAGCCCGGTCAGCGGCTGGAGAGGGACGTGCTGTCCGCCTGGGAGAACGCCCAGTCGAACTGGGGGAACTACGCCTATGACTACCCGCTTAGCTCGGAGGGGATCGAGCGGCGGGTGAAAGAGGTTCGCGAACACCAGAACCGGGGGGAGCCCGAGCAGGCAGTGGCGACGATCCGGTATCTGTTCCGCGACCTGCGCCGGTCGCTGATCGCCCGGCTGTACCAGGCGGAAGCCGCCGCCCGGGCCGGCCACGCGGCGGTGGCGCGCCAGGCTCTTGCCAGCGTCCAGCAGCAGGCCGAGGCGGCCGTTTCCTCCGCCGGATTGGACGAGCTGCGCAAGGAGTTCTTCGCCGCGGTCCAGTCGCCCGAAGCGCGGGCAGCGCTGTTCGGCGACCTGGCGCCTTCCGGCACGGTGTTCTGGACGCGCTGCCGGGCTCACCTGGAGGCCGCCCGGTTGGCGCCCGGAGGCGGTTAGCGGCTGCCTCGGGCCATGTCTGAGGGTCGGAACGGCGGACGCGACGCGGGACGCAATGGCCATCTTCCTCCTTCGCCGCTGGTTCGTGCTGGTGCTGGCGGCGGGCGGCGCGCTGGCGGTGTGGCGTCCGCTCTGGTTCGGCTGGGCGGGGCACGTCGATCCGCGCCTGGTCGTCGCCGGCGCCCTGTTCCTCATGGCGTGGGCGCTTCCCGCCCGCCGCCTGGCCCGCGCGATCGGCCGGCCGTGGCCCGCACTGTGGGCCGTGGGCGTCAGCTACGCCATCCTCCCCGCCGCCGGCTGGGCCGCCGGCCTGGTCCTGCCGACCGATCTCCGCGTCGGTCTGCTGCTCATCACCTGCGTGCCGTGTACCCTGGCGTCGGCGGTCCTCTGGACGCGCCGGGCCGGCGGCGACGAGGCGGTCGCCCTGGTGACCACCTTCGCGACGACGGCGTCGAGCTGGTTGGTGACCCCGGCCTGGCTGATTCTCGGCACCGGGGCCGCTGTGGGGGTGGACCGGACTGCCATGATGGCCGACCTGGCCCTGACGCTGCTTCTGCCGGTCGGGGTGGGGCAACTCTGCCAGGCGTGGGCGCCGCTGGCGCGGGCCGCCATCCGGTTCAAGGCACCTCTCGGAGTGGTGTCGCAGCTCCTGATCCTGCTCATCCTGCTGCGGGCGGCGGCGAGCGTCGGCGAACGGCTTCAGCAAGGAACGGCCGCCGCCTCGGGCGTCGCCCTGGCCGGGACGGTAGTGGCGTGCGTTGGGGTCCACCTGGCGGCGCTGGGGTGCGGACTCTGGGGAGGGAAGGGCTTCGGCTTTGACGCCCCCGCGCGGGTGGCGGTGGCATTCGCGGGCAGCCAGAAAACGTTGCCGGTCGCGCTGCTCCTCTTCGAGCGCTACTTCCAGGCCGACTACCCGCTGGCGGTACTGTCCATCACCTTTTATCACTTCGGACAGCTTATCGTGGACACCTTCATCGCCGACGCCCTGGCGCTGCCAGCCGATTGCCTGGAGCGGGGACGTCAAGAACCTCACCCCTGATGCAGGTTCCAGAGGGGGCCAGGAGTTTGTGGAAAGCCCACGGATCACGTCCCGTGGACCAGGTTCCCAGCACCTGACTCACGGGACGTGCCCCGTGGGCTTTCCGGCCAGTACAATCGACCGAAAGGAGGACTGCCCGGTGCGCGTGGCGCATTTTGATTGTTTCAGCGGCATTAGCGGCGACATGACCCTCGGCGCCCTGATCGACGCGGGCGTCGAGGCGGACGCGGTGTGCGCCGGTATCGCCTCGCTCGGGTTGCCGGTGACCGTCGCGGTCGAGAAGGTGCGCAAGGGCGGCTTTGCGGCCACGTCTGTGCGCGTTGAGGCACCCGAAGAACACACCCACCGCTTCCTGCCGGACATCGAGGCCATCCTGCAGCGCGGCAGCCTGACGCCCGTTCAGCGCGATCTGGCGCTGCGCATCTTCCGGCGCCTGGCCGAGGCGGAGGCCGCCGCTCACGGCATGCCGCTGGAGAAGGTCCACTTTCACGAGGTCGGCGCCCTCGACAGCATCGCCGACATCGCCGGGGCCGCCATCGCTCTCGACCTCCTCGACGTGGAGCGTTTCACCAGTGGTCCGGTGCCGACCGGGACCGGGATGGTCAGGTGCGCCCACGGCCTGATGCCGGTCCCCGCCCCCGGCACCGCCGCACTGCTCAGGGGCGTGCCGCTGCGGCCGTCCTCGATCAAGGCCGAACTGACCACGCCGACGGGAGCCGCCATCCTGACGACGATCGTGGACGAGTGGGTCGAGCAGCCGGTGCTGACCATCGAGCGCATCGGCCACGGGGCCGGGCGCCGCGAGTTCGTCGAGCAGCCGAACCTGCTGCGCGTCTTCGTCGGAACGGCAGCCGAGGCCCACGGCGCGCAACCCGTGGGTTTTGAGAGTGATCAAGTCTGGATGCTGGAGACGAACCTGGACGACCTGCCGGCCGAGGTGGTCGGGTACTGCTACGACCTGCTGCTGGCGGCGGGGGCGCTCGACGTCTACGCGATCCCGATCTTCATGAAGAAGAACCGCCCCGGGGTGCTGCTGAGCGTCCTCGCCCCGGCCGAGAAGGTGGGCGCCGTCGAGGCGATCCTCTTCCGCGAGACGACGACGCTCGGCGTGCGCCGCTACCCCGTCAGCCGACACAAGCTGCACCGCCGGCCGCACTCGGTCGAGACGCCGTGGGGTCCGGTCCACGGCAAACTCGGGTGGCAGGAGGGACGGCCGCCCGTCTTCGCGCCGGAGTACGAGGACTGCGCCCGCCTCGCCCGCCAGCACGGCATCCCGCTCCGCGAAATCTACGCCCGCGCACAACAGGCATATGAATCGGCCACAGATCAACGCGGATGAACACAGATCGGCTCGTTGGTGTCCGATCCGTGTTCATCCGCATTGATCTGTGGCTCTATTGAGGATCGACGATGCGTACCGCGAACCAGATTCGTCAGGAATTCATCGACTTCTTCGTGCAGCGGCACGGCCACACGGCGGTGCCGTCCGCGCCGGTGGTGCCGCAGAACGACCCGACACTGCTGTTCACCAACGCCGGCATGAACCAGTTCAAGGACGTGTTCCTCGGCACCGGCACGCGGCCGTACACGCGCGCCGTCGATACGCAGAAGTGCATCCGCGCCGGCGGCAAGCACAACGACCTCGACGACGTCGGCCGCGACACGTATCACCACACGTTCTTCGAGATGCTCGGCAACTGGAGCTTCGGCGACTACTTCAAGAAGGAGGCGATCGCCTGGGCGTGGGAGTTGCTGACGGAGGTGTGGGGCCTGGACAGGAGCCGCCTGCACGCGACTGTGTTCGAGGGCGGGGACGGGCTGGAGCCGGACGACGAGGCGGCGGAGTTGTGGCGGACCGTCACCGACATCGACCCGACGCACATCCACCTCGGCAACAAGAAGGACAACTTCTGGGAGATGGGCGAGACCGGGCCGTGCGGCCCCTGCACCGAGATCCACATCGACCAGACGCCGGACAGGAGCGGCGGCCCGCTCGTCAACAAGGGCACGGCGGACGTCATCGAGATCTGGAACCTCGTCTTCATCCAGTTCAACCGCGACGAGACGGGGACGCTCACCCCACTGCCGGCGAAGCACGTCGATACCGGAATGGGGTTCGAGCGCATCACGGCGGTGCTGCAGAGGAAGAACAGCAACTACGACACGGACGTCTTCGCGCCGATCTTCGACGCGATCCAGAAGGTGACCGGAGCGCCGGCGTACACCGGCAAGCTCGACGTCCTGAAGGACACCGCATACCGGGTGATCGCGGACCATATCCGGGCGCTGACGTTCGCGCTCACCGACGGGGCGGTGCCGAGCAACCTGGGCCGCGGCTACGTCCTGCGCAGCATCCTGCGCCGCGCGGAGCGCTACGGCTGGCAGCAGCTCGGCACCAAGGAGCCGTTTCTCTACCGGATCGTCCCCCCCGTCATCGAGGTGATGGGCGGCGCGTTCCCGGAGTTGAGACGCAACCCGCAGCAGGTGATCGACGTCATCCGCGACGAGGAGAAGGGCTTTCTGCGTACCCTCGACCGCGGCATGAGGCTGTTCCAGGACGCGGCGGAGCGGGCGCGGAAGCAGGGGAGCGGCACCATCAGCGGCAAGGATGCGTTCGACCTGCACACCGAGCAGGGCGTCTTCATCGACATCACCGAGCAGATGGCGAACGAAGCGGGTCTGCGCGTGGACCGGACGAAGTACGAGGAGTTGTACGAGACGTTTCGGCTCCGCTCCGGTGAAGGACGCAAGAAGGTCGTCATCTCCGCCGTCAAGGGCGAACTGCCGAAAACGGACGACAGCCCCAGGTACGAAGGACTGCGCTCGGTCGGCGCTGTCGTCGGCTGGGTGAAGGACAGCAACGTTGTTCGCGCGGGTCGCCTCCAGGCCGGGGAAGAGGCGGCCCTGTTGCTCGACCGCACCAACTTCTATGCCGAGCAGGGCGGCCAGGTCGGCGATCAGGGCACCATCGCCACCGGCACCGGCGTCTTCCGCGTTGATGACACGCAGAAGCTCGGCGACGCGATCCTGCACGTCGGCCAGGTCGAGGACGGCTGGTTGGAACCGGGGCAGGGCGCGCAGCTGGAGGTCAGCGGCGTCCGGGCCGACACCATGCGCAACCACACGGCGACGCACCTGCTCAACTGGGCGCTGCGCCGGGTACTCGGCGAGCACATCGAGCAGAAGGGCTCGCTCGTCGATCCGGAGAAGACGCGCTTCGACTTCGCCCACAACCATCCGCTCACGCCCGAGGAAATCGCCACGGTCGAGCGCCTGGTCAACGAAAAGATCTACGCCGACCTGCCGGTCAACCCGGTCTTCATGCCGCTGGCTGAGGCGAAGAAGATTCCCGGCGTGCGGGCGGTCTTCGGCGAGAAGTACCCCGACCCGGTGCGCGTCCTGCTCATCGGCGCCGAGAAGCCGTTCGAGGTGGCGCCCGAGCACTCGGTCGAGTTCTGCGGCGGCACGCACCTGAAGCACACCGGGCAGGCGGGGTTCTTCAAGATCGTCAGCCAGGAGGCGGTCGGCAAGGGCGTGCGCCGCGTCACCGCCGTCACCGGGCGCGAGGCGGTCGCGACGGTCCAGCGGCTCGCGTCGGTGGTGGACGGGCTGGCCGGGCGCTTCAACTGCAAGCCGGAGGAGGTCGGCGCGCGCATCGACGCGCTGCAGGACGAGATCAAGAAGCTCCAGCAGCAGCTCAAAAAGGGGGCAGCCACCGACCTGCAGTCAGCCGCCGACAAGCTGCTCGCGTCTGCGGCGGAGGTGAACGGCGCTCGGGTCATCGTCGGCGAGATGCCGGCCGGCCCCGAGGAGCAGCTGCGCACCCAGATCGACCGCGTCAAGCAGAAGGCTGGCAGCGCCATCGTGGTGGTCGGCTGGACGGAGGACGGCAAGGTCGGCCTGCTCGCGGCGGCGACGGACGACCTGGTCAAGAAGGGCGTCCACGCCGGCAAGCTGATCGGCCAGGTGGCGAAGGTGGTCGGCGGCGGCGGCGGCGGCAAGCCGTCGATGGCCCAGGCGGGCGGCAAGGATCCATCCAGACTGTCCGAGGCTCTCGACCTGGCGGCGAAGCTGGCGAAGGAACAACTCGCGAAGTAGCTCCCCATGCCGGCACTCCCCCTGCGGGTGTTCGTCTACGAGTACACCTGCGCGACCGCCGACAGCACAGTCCAGCCCACCCTGCACGCCGAGGGCTGGGCCATGCTGTCGGCGGTCGTCGCCGATCTCGGCCGCGTCGCGAACGTGGCCACCGTGACACTCCTCGGTGAGGGGCTCCCGAAGGCGCTCAGCGGCGAGGTGCGGCGCTGCGATCCTGCCAGGGAGCAAGCGGCGTTCCGCGAACTGGCTGCGGCCGCCGACTGCACTCTCGCGATCGCGCCGGAGTTCGATCGCATCCTCGCCGAGCGCTGCCGGTGGGTGCTGGAAGCGGGCGGACGTTTGCTCGGCCCGTCGCCGAATGCGGTGGAGCTGACCGCCGACAAGCTGCGCCTCGCCGCCCACCTGCGCGCGCAAGGGGTGCCGACACCTCTCTGCGCGACCAGCGCCGACGGCGATCCTCACACCCGATTGATACGCTTCCCCGCAGTTCTGAAAGCTCGCTATGGAGCGGGCTCTCAATCGCTCTGCCTCGTCCCCTCCCGGGGTGAGCTGGGCACCTGCCGAGGCAGGCTGCTCCAGGAAGCCCCCGGCGCCGAGCTGGTGTTGCAGCCCCTGGTCGAGGGACTTCCCGCGAGCGTGGCCCTGCTGGTCGGCCCCGACATGGAGATCCCGCTCGCCCCGGCCGCGCAGCACCTGTCTGCGGACGGCCGCTTCCGCTACCTCGGCGGGACGGTGCCACTGCCGCTGCCGCTCGCCCAGCGCGCCGGACGCCTGGCCCGCCGGGCGGTGCGGGCGGTCTCCGGTCTGCATGGCTACGTTGGGGTGGACCTCGTCCTCGGCCCCGACGGACCACGCGGGGATCGGGTGATCGAGATCAACCCGCGCCTGACAACCTCGTACATCGGCCTGCGCGCCCTGACCCGGGACAACCTGGCCGACATCCTGTTGCGCGTCGTTGCCCACCGCGAGCCGGTCGGCGAACCAGCCTGGCTCCCCGGTCCCGTCCACTTCTGCGCCGACGGCACCGTGACCCGCGAAGAGTAGTCGGTAGAATGGCGCCGGCGGCGCGGGCTCTTCCTCCTCTCACGGATACCGACCATGTTCGACCTGAACGCGGTGCAGGCCGCCCTCCGGGACATGAACCTCGACGGCTGGCTGCTGTACGACTTCCGCGGGCTGAACGTTCTCGCCCGGCGCGTCCTCGGCATCCCCACTGAGGGACACCTGACACGCCGCTGGTTCTATTTCATCCCGGCGCGCGGCGAGCCGCGCAAGCTCGTCCACCGCATCGAACCGGGCGCCCTCGACGCCTACCCCGGCTCCCGCCAGGTCTACCTGCGCTGGCAGGAGCTGGAGGCGGGCGTCGGTTCGCTGGTCCAAAGCGCCCGCCGGGTGGCGATGGAATACGTGCCGCGCAACGCCAACCCGTATGTCTCGCGCGTGGACGCCGGCACGATCGAGCTGGTGCGCTCGTTCGGCATCGAGGTCGTGCCGTCGGGCGACCTGGTGCAGCTCTTCGAGGCGTGCTGGGACGACGAGCAGTGGGCGCTGCACCTGGTGGCGGCCAAGCACACCCACGCGGCCTACGACGTGGCGTTCGCGTTCATCGCCCACCGGGTGCGCGAGGCCGGCGGGGTGCGCGAGACGGAAGTGCAGCAGTGCATCATGGACCATTTCGCCGCCCACCACCTGGTCACCGACCACCCGCCGATTGTCGGCGCCGGGCCGCACAGCGGGGATCCGCACTACGCGCCCGGGCCGGGCTCCGACGCGACCATTCGCGAGGGCGATTTCGTCCTCATCGACCTGTGGGCGAAGTGCGACAGGCCGCGCGCCGTCTACAGCGATCTGACGTGGACGTGCTTCGTCGGCAAGGAGGTGCCGGCCCGGCATCGCGCGATCTTCGACATCGTTGCCCGGGCACGGGACGCGGCGATCATGAAGGTGCGCGAGGCGTTCGCGGCAGGCCGGCCGCTGCGGGGGTGGGAGGTCGATCAGGCCGCCCGCGACGTGATCGAGCAGGCCGGCTACGGGGATTGCTTCTGCCACCGCACCGGCCACTCGATCGGCCAGGAGACGCACGGCAACGGCGCCAACATGGACAACCTCGAAACGCACGAGGAGCGGCGCGTGCTGCCGCGGACGTGTTTCTCCGTCGAGCCGGGGATCTATCTTCCCGAGTTCGGGGTGCGGTCCGAGGTGAACGTGTTCGTCGATGGGAATAACGAGGTTCACGTCACCGGCGGCGCGCCGCAGACCGAGATCGTGGCGCTGCTCAAATGACGTTTCGCGCCAAGATGCCAAGAGCGCAAAGGAAGATGCAAAAAATCATCCTTTGCGCTCTTGGCGTCTTGGCGCGAAACGTATTACACCTGAATTCCCAGCTCGGCGATCTTGCGGTATAGCGAGCTGAGCCCGACGTCGAGGCGTTTCGCCGCCTCCTTCTTGTCCGGGAAGCGCCGCAGCACGCGCTCGAGGTGCTGCTTCTCGAAGCGGCGCACCGCCTCGTCGAGCTTGTCCACCAGGAACGGATCGTCCGGCACGGGGGCCAGATCCGGCGGCAGGTCGGCGGGCGTGACCACCGGCCCCTCGCCCAGGATCACGGCCCGCTGCAGCGCGTTGTCCAGCTCGCGCACGTTGCCGCGCCACGGGCACGCCAGCAGCAACCGCATCGCCTCGTGGTTGACGCCGCTGATGCGCTTGCCCAGCTCGCGCGCGTGGCGATGCAGCAGAAACTCGACCAGGTCCGGGATGTCCTCGCGCCGGTCCCGCAGCGGCGGCAGGTGGATCGTCACCACGTTCAACCGATAGTACAGATCGTCGCGGAAGCGCCCCTGCTCCACCTCACGCCGGAGGTTCTTGTTCGTCGCCGCCAGCACCCGCGCCGCCACCGACACCGGCTCATTGGCCCCGACCGGCAGGATCTCCTTCTGCTCGATCGCCCGGAGCAGCTTCGCCTGGGTCGCCGCCGCCATCTCGCCGATCTCGTCCAGGAACACCGTCCCGGCCCCGGCGTGGACGAACACGCCCGCCTGGTCGCGGTCCGCCCCGGTGAACGCTCCCTTGCGGTGGCCGAACAGCTGGTTCTCCAGCAGGTCCGTCGGGATGGCCGCGCAGTTGACCGCCAGGAAGCGCTCGTCGGTGCTGGAGCTGAACTGGTGGACGGCGCGGGCGACCAGTTCCTTGCCGGTCCCGCTTTCGCCAGTGATGAGGACCGTCGAGCGCGTCGGCGCGACCTTGCGCACCACCCCCAGCACGCGCTGCATCACCGTGCTCTTGCCGACGATGTCGTCGGGGTTGTGGTCGCGGCTCAGCTCGCGCCGCAGCCAACGGTTCTCCTGGTAAACGTCGCGGTACGCCAGCAGCCGGCGGATCTTGCTCAGCACCTCGTCGAGGATAATCGGTTTGACGAGGTAATCGTGCGCCCCGCGGTGGAACGCCTCGACCGCGCCCTCGACCGTCCCGAACGCCGTGATGAGCAGAACGAACGTCTCCGGGCTGATCCGGTGCAGCCGGTCGAGCAGCTCGATGCCGTCCATGCCCGGCAGCTGCATGTCGCACAGGGCCAGGTCGAACGGGGCGGCGGCGGCGCGCTCGAGGGCGTCCTCCCCACTCGGGCTGGGGGTAGCCGCGAACCCTTCCCCCGTCAGGTACTCGGTCAGGGTGTCGCGGATCAGCGGTTCGTCATCGACGACGAGGACGCGAACGGTGGTGGCGCGTGCCGGCATGTCAGCGCTCCCCAACCAGCAGTGCGTCGCCCTCGGCCGCCTCCGGCGCCGCGTCCGGGGGCAGCGGCAGCCGGACCCGGAAGGTCGTCCCGACCCCGACCGCCGACGACCATTCGACGGTCGCCCCGTGGTCGGCCAGCAGCTGGCGCGTCACGAACAGACCGAGCCCGGTCCCGTGCTTCTTCGTCGTGAAGTACGGCTGGAACAACCGGGTGGCGTGCTCCGGGCTGATCCCCTGGCCGTCGTCGCTGACCGTCACCTCAATCGTCCCGTCCAGGCGGCGGGCACGGATCTCGATGCGCCCGCCGCGAACCGTGGCATCGACCGCGTTGAGGATGAGGTTCAGGAACGCCTGCACGAGCTGGTCGCGCATCGCCCACAGCGACGGCATGTCGTCGGGCAGGTAAACGTCAATCACCCGCCCCTTGCGGTCCTCGGCCCCGATCCCGTTCGGCGGGACCGGCGAGAGGGTGAACGCGCCGTCGCCGTTGCGCACCACCGGCCGACCGCGCTGGCCGGCCGGCCCGCTGTAGTATTTCGCGATGCCCAGCGCCTCCTCGAGGACGTCCTTCAGATCGGTCCGGCAGCGCTCGGTGCTGGCCGGTCGACTGAAGTTGATCAGCTCCCGCAACGTGCCCTGAATGCGCTGGAGCTGACCGTTCACCAGCGACAACTTCTCGCTGGTGTAACCGTCGCAGTCGCGCTTCTGCAACAGCTGAACGAGGTAGCTGATCGACGTGAGCGGGTTGCCGACTTCGTGGGCAATGCCGGCCGCGAGCAGGCCGAACGCCGCCATCTTCTCCTGGTGGAGGACGTGGGCCTGGACCTCCTGCAGCTCGCGTGTCCGCTCCGCAATCCGGGCCTCGAGCTGCGTCTGGTTCTCCCGCAGGGCGGCGTTGAGGCGGCCGAGGTGCTCGCCGAAGCGTTTGAGCAGCAGCGACATCGAGTCGCTCGCCCACGTCACCCAGAAGAGCATGACCACTGTCAGGAGGAGCGGCAACTCGCGCCCCGCCGGGGAGGACAGATAGAGCAGGCCGTAGCTGACGCAGTGCAGCGCGCAGGTCGCGTAGGTAATGTGCGAGGCGTACCGGCAGGCGCAGCAGATCAGGGACAGCAGGTAGAAGTACCGGAACGGACTTTCCAGCCCCTCGTGGTAGAAGCAGAGCAGGCCGATGAACAGCGCTTCCATCAGGGAGATGAGCAGCGGCCAGCGGTGGAGGAAGACCCGACCGCGCAGGCTGCAGGCAGTATCGGCCAGGGCGTAGCCGGCGCCGAGGAACAGGATGGCGTTGAGGACGGCGGCATGGGCGGCCGGCGGATGGCCGAGGTTGACGAGGGCGTACCCCAGGAGCAGTCCGAACCACCGGACCTTGACGGCAATGGTCTCGGCGGCCAGCTCCCATCGGGAGAGAGGCGCGGCGTTGCGTGCGGTGGCCATACGGGACAGCAGAGCTCGGGCGACCACGGGTAGTTCCCTCTATCATTATAGAGACTGTTCCGAATCGTTCGTGGGGCGAGCTACCTGGGAGCCCCTGCAAAGAGCGTTTCGCGCAAAGGCGCCAAGAGCGCAAAGACAAACTGTCTTTGCGCTCTTGGCGCCTTTGCGCGAAACGCTCTTTTCCGAGGACCGATTGCAAAGCCTCAGTCCCGGCGTATAATGCCCACTTTGAAATCCGCCACGTCCGTCCGGCCCACGGGCAGGGGTCGGCGGGGAACGCAATAACGAAGGAGCCTGGCATGGCCGAGGACCAAGTCGGACTGCGGAAGGACAATCTGCGCGAGCTGCCGGGGTGGACGAAGCTGTTCACGGGCTTCAAGGTGGCCCTCGACCCGAAGAAGCTGCTGCTCGCCGCTGCCGGCATCCTGGTGATGTCGGTGGGGTGGTGGCTGCTGTCGGCGCTGTTCTTCTCCTTCAACCGCACCCCCCCGACGTGGGATCCGACTCAGTACGACGACAAGACCGAGGGGTGGAAGGAGTTCAAGCGCGCCCGCAGCCGCTGGAACCTGCTCTACGAGATGGCCGGGCCGGTCCCCGACTCGCTCGCCGAGGCGGTCCGCATCGACGCCGCCGACCTGGCCGGCAGCCCCGAGGAATACGAGAAGATCCTCAAGAAGCAGGCCGCCATCGAGGCCGTCATCAAGGGCAAGCGCGAGCGCAAGATCCTTCTCAAGGGGAACGACGACTGGACCTCCTACTGGCTCGCCGTCGGTGACCCGGTGGATTTCACGATTCCGTTCCAGATCCAGAAGAAGGAAGATCTGGAGACACTCAAGAAACTGATGGCCGAAGGCAAGGTCACCGCCGGAGACATCAAGATCGACCTCAAGGATGCCGCCCAGCCGAAGGCAACCATCAACGGGATCACCCTCCTCAACCTGCAACCCGAGGGGGCACGGCGGCTGGTCGAAGAACTGCAGAAGACGACGACCCTGCGCGACATCGAGCGGCAGGCGACGGCCCTGACCGCCAAGGACGCGGAGGTCGCGCGTAAGGCTCTGGCCCTGGTCGATTCGACGCGGTTCAAGCCGTCCGGCCACCTGCGCACCCTTCCCTGGTTCGAGGACCGCGGACCCAACCCCTACCTGCTGGTGACCGGCAACGCCCGGAGCGAGGGGCAGGACGGGACCGAGCGGTACGTCCCGTGGGAGCGGGGCCAGTTCCTCGGGTGGTTCGCGAGCGACCAGCTGCCGGTGTTGATCGAACCGCTCGTCAAATTCCTGCGGCCGATCCTCTACCTGTTCGACCCGGCGTCCGGCGGGCTGGTGAACCGCATCTACCTGCTCCTCATCATCCTCTGGACGCTGCTCACCTGGGCGCTGTTCGGCGGGGCGATCACGCGGATGGCCGTCGTCCAGGTCGCCCGGCCCAACGAGAAGGTCGGCATGACCGACGCCCTGCGGTTCGCCAGCAGCCGGTACAAGTCGTTCTTCTCCGCTCCGCTGTTCCCGCTCATCTTCATCGTCGTGCTGACGGTATTCCTGATCATCTTCGGGTTGGTCCAGGAACTGACGTGGTTCTTCGGCGACATCGTCGTCGCCGGTCTGTTCTGGCCGATCGTCCTGCTCGTCGGCCTGATCATGGCGGTCGTCCTGGTCGGCCTGGTCGGCTGGCCGCTGATGTATTCGACCATCAGCGCCGAGGGGAGCGACAGCTTCGACGCCATCAGCCGGTCGTACAGCTACGTCTACCAGGCAGCCTGGCATTACCTCTGGTACGCGGCGGTGGCTGTCGTGTACGGGGCGGTGCTCGTCTTCTTCGTCGGCCTGATGGGGTCGTTGATGGTCTACCTCGGCAAGTGGGGCGTCAGCCAGACCCCCGGCCCGTCCGACCGGGAGCCGACGTACCTGTTCATCTACACCCCGACGTCGTTCGGCTGGCGCGACCTGATGCTGTACAAGAACCCGGCGGTGGAGTCGGAGCCGGTCGTCCGCCCGTCCGGGGCGGTCGGCAAGGAGTTGCGGCTGAGCCCGCAGTTCATGGATTCGCTGACCTGGAATAACCGGGTCGGGGCGTTCCTGGTGTCGATCTGGATTACCATCCTGTTCCTCATGGTGGTCGGGTTCGGGTACAGCTACTTCTGGACGGCAACCACGATCATCTACCTGTTAATGCGGCGCAAGGTGGATGACACTGAGATCGACGAGGTCCACCTCGAGGAGGAGGAGTTCGAGGAGCCGGCGCCGAAGCAGGCGGCCCCGGCGCCGGTCGAGGCCACAGCGCTGGCGGGCGCCCCGGCCAAGACGATGGTCGAGTCGCCGACGTTCCGCGCCCCCACAACTGCGCCGCCACCGCAGAACGTCCCGGCTTCTGCCCCCGCAGTCGTGGCGACGCCCGCACCGCCGACCCCGACGCCGCCGGCGGCCACTCCGCCCAGCGGCGCGCCGAAGACGCAGCTCGCGACCGAGCCGCCGCCGGAGAAGAAGGACGGCGCGGCGGAGACCGAATTGCCCCCGCCGGACCGGCAGGGCGACAAGGGCGCGTCGGACGCCGCGGACGAGAAGAAGCCGTAGCAACTGGTGGTTGCGTGACAGCAAAGCCCACGGGCTGCACGCCGTGGGCGAAGTCTTCGACACTTCGCCCACGGCACGCAGGCCGTGGGCTTTATCAACCGTTACCACCTCGGGCCAAGCAAGGAGCGCCGATGGCGCGGCCGGTGATCCTGTTTAGCGGTCAGTGGACCGACGTGCCGGTGGAGGAACTGGCCCAGAAGGCGGGCGAGTGGGGCTATCAGGGGCTCGAACTGGCGTGCTGGGGGGACCACTTCGAGGTGCAGCGCGCCCTCAGCGAGGACGACTACTGCCCACACAAGCTCGACCTGCTGGGCAAGCATGAGCTGACCATCCTGGCCCTCGCCTGCCACCGCGTCAGCACCGCCGTCTGCGACCCGATCGACGAACGCCATCAGAAATTGCTGCCCGATTACGTCTGGGGCGACGGCGACCCGTCGGGCGTGCGGCAGCGGGCCGCGGAGGAGGTCATCGCCACCGTCCGGGCGGCGGAGCGGCTCGGCGTCGGCGTTGTGACCGGGTTCACCGGCTCGCCGCTGTGGTCCTACGTCGCCGGCTATCCCGGTCCGGACCCGGACCTCGTCGCCCGCGGGTTCGAGGAGTTCGCCCACAGGTGGGATCCCATCCTCGACGCCTGCCGCGACACCGGCGTCAAGTTCGCCTTCGAGGTCCACCCCGGGCAGATCGCCTTCGATCTGTACAGCGCCGAGATGGCCCTCGATGCCGTTCAGGGGCGCGACGAGTTCGGTTTCACCTTCGACCCCAGTCACTTCCACTGGCAGGGCGTGGACCCGGCGGAATTCGTGCGCCGGTTCCCCGACCGCATCTACCATGTCCACGTCAAGGACGCGGCGTTGACTCTCGGCGGGCGCAGCGGGGTGCTGAACTCGTACCTGCCGCACGGCGATCCGCGCCGCGGCTGGGACTTCCGCGCTCCCGGGCACGGCGGAGTGGACTGGGAAACGGTGATCCGGACCCTCAACGACGCGGGCTACGACGGTCCGCTTTCGGTAGAATACAAGGACGCCGGCATGGAGCGCGAGCACGGGGCCGAGGACGCCTGCAAATTCGTCAAGCGGCTGGACTTCGAGCCGGCCCGGCGCCGCCCCGGCGGCGCCTTCCGCGACGCATGAGGGAAATGCCACCTGCTCCCCCGCGCTCCCTCTGGGGGAGAGGAGAGAAAGAGCCATGAACACCGTAACGATGGCGCGCTGCGAGCAGCTGCGGCGCGAGTGGACCGACCAGTTCGTCAAGGTCAACCCGAACCGGCCGGAACTGCGCCGCTTCGTCAAGAAGCACGACAAGCCCGACGAGGATCTGATCGGCCGGGTGATCACGGTCAACTACAACGGCAAGGCGGTCATCGACTTCCAGGACGGCGGCTGGTACGACATCACCGCCTCCGACGAGTGCCTGATCAAGGTGCCGGCCGCGCAGGCCAGGGCGAAGTTCGACTTCAAGGCCAACACCGCGCAGCCGATTCCGGAGAAGCAGGCGTAGCGTGCGGCAGCAGAGCCCGAAGCGTCAGCGCGGGACGAGTCTCCCCTCGCGCTGACGCTTCGGGCTCGGACAGGCCCCTGACATGATTGTCCTGATCGACAACTACGACTCCTTCACCTACAACCTCGTTCAGCGGCTGGGCGAACTGGATCCGGGCATCGACGTGCGCGTCTTCCGGAATGATCAGGTGACGGTCGCGGAGGTCGAGCGCCTGGGGCCGTCGCACCTCATCATCTCCCCCGGCCCCTGCACGCCGCGCGAGGCCGGCATTTCCAACGCGATGATCCAGCGCTTCGCCCCGGTCATTCCGACGCTGGGCGTCTGCCTCGGCCATCAGTGCATCGGCCACGTCTTCGGCGGGGAAGTGGTTCGCAATTACCGCATCATGCACGGCAAGACGTCCCCGATCCACCACGACGGGCAGGGGGTCTTCGCGGGCATGTCCAACCCGTTCGAGGCGACCCGGTATCACAGCCTGGTGATCCGCCGCGAAACCTTCACCAACCCGGACTTCACGGTCACCGCCTGGACGGACGAGGGCGAGATCATGGGCGTTCGCCACCGGGCGTGGCCGCTCCACGGCGTGCAGTTTCACCCCGAGAGTTTCCTGACGGCGGAGGGTCCAATCCTGCTGCGGAACTTCGTGGAGATGAAGGCGCAGGGGTAAACGCACAGAGGGCGGCCCGGCCTGTCGGACCGGATCGCTCCCTGCGATGGTTTGCGCTCTTTACAGCCGCGAGCGCCGCGGCGATGCAGTCCCATCCCCCAGGAGCGCAGCGGCCCCGATGGCGACCCCTTCCCCCGCCGACTGGCAGTTACCGCCCGGAGTGAACCGCGGTCTGTGGGCTTACCTCCACGATGCAGCCCTCGCTCGCCGCTATGACGAGGAGCTGGCGGGCAGCTCGTTACTGTGCGCCGACGAGCGGTTCGCCGAGCAGCACTTCGACCGTCCCGGCCGACTGATCGACCTCGGCTGCGGCACGGGCCGACTGCTGCGGCCGTTCGCGGCACGCGGCTACTGGGTGCTGGGCGTCGATCTCTCGGCGGAGATGCTGAAGCTGGCCCGCGCCCGGGCAGCGGCGGCCGGGGTCGCGGTCCACCTCGCGCGGGCGAACCTGGTCGAACTCGACGCGCTGGCGGGAGGGACGTTCGACTACGCCGCCTGCCTGTTCAGCACCCTCGGCATGATCGAGGGGGCGGCGCAGCGCCAGCGCGTTGTCGCCCACGTCCATCGCCTCCTGCGCCCCGGCGGCAAGTTCGTCCTGCACGTCCACAACCGCTGGTTCAGCTTCTGGGACCGGGGCGGGCGGCGCTGGCTGGTGCGCGACGCTCTGGGCAGGCTGTTCCGCCGGGGCGAACCGGGCGACCGGCCGATGCCGGCCCACGCCGGCCTCCCGCCGATGACGATGCATCTGTTCGCGCGGCGCGAGGCCATTCGGCTCCTGCGCCGGGCTGGCTTCCACGTCGTCGCGCTGCAGCCGGTCGGCCTGGACGCCGACGGCATCTTGCGCCGACCGGAGTGGTTCGGCTGGCTGCGCGCCTACGGCTACCTGCTGGCGGCGCAGAAGCCGTCCCGTTGATAGCTCCCCCACGTTGCCCGTCCGGCACCCCGTTGGCGCACGCGCCCTGATTCAGTCGCTCCAATTTGCTATCGTAACGGTAAGAGCTGCGGGACTGGCCTCGATGAGACGAGCCGGAAGCGTCAGCGACGGGCTGACCTCGACGAACCGGAAGCGTCAGCGACGGTATCCTCAAGCGGTCCGTCGCTGACGCTTCCGGCTCGTCGAGGCCAGCCCACGGGATGACCGATACCTCTCTGCCCTCGTCCCATCAGGAGTTAAGCATGCGGTATGGCAGACTTTGGTTTGGGCTGACGCTGGTTATCGTCGGCTCCTTCGCCATTCTCGGATATTACGGAAGAGAAATCTATCGCGAGGCGCCGCCCATCCCCGAACGGGTCGTGGTGCGGGGTGGGCAAACCGTGTTCACCGGGGAGGAGATCCACGACGGGCAGAACGTGTGGCAGTCGATGGGCGGGCAGCAGGTCGGGTCGATCTGGGGGCACGGCGCCTACGTCGCCCCCGACTGGTCGGCGGACTGGCTGCACCGGGAGGCGGAGTGGCTGCTCGATTACTGGGCGGGCAAGGCGCGGCCGGGCAAGAAGTACCGCGAGTTGCAGGACGAGGAGCTGAAGGCGGCCCTCCGCGCCCGCCTGAAGCGCGAGCTGCGGACCAACACCTACAACCCCGCGACGGGCGAGGTGATCGTTTCCGAAGAGCGCCGTCAGGCGATCGAGGCGGTCCGGGGCCACTACGACCGGCTGTTCGGCGACGCGACTGGCAAGGCCAGCGACCACTTCACCTACAAGAAACTGCGTGACGCCTACGCCATCCCCGCCAACGCTGTGCCGAGCAAGGAGCACCGCGACGCGCTGTCCGCCTTCTTCTTCTGGTCGGCGTGGACGTGCGCGACGAACCGGCCGGGGAGCGACATCACGTACACCCAGAACTGGCCGGCCGAACCGCTCATCGACAACGCTCCGACCGGGCAGATCGTCGTCTGGTCGGTGATCAGCTTCGTGCTGCTGCTGGCAGGCATCGGCGCCCTGGGGTGGTACTTCGCCGTCCAAAACCGGACCCACCCCGACGAGCGCGAGGAGTACCCGGCCGTGGACCCGCTGCAGGCGCAGTCCCCGACGCCGTCCATGCGCGCGACGCTGAAATACTTCTGGGTGGTGGCGGCGCTGCTGGTGGTTCAGGTGGGGTTGGGAGCGGTGACGGCCCATTACGGCGTCGAGGGGTCGGGGTTCTACGGGTTCCCGCTGGCGGACTGGCTGCCTTACGCCGTCACGCGCACCTGGCACACGCAGCTGGGCATCTTCTGGATCGCAACCGCGTGGCTCGCCACCGGCCTGTTCATGGCCCCGGCCGTGTCCGGCCACGAGCCGAAGTACCAGCGGCTGGGCGTTAACTTTCTGTTCGTCTGTCTGCTGATCATCGTCATCGGGTCGCTGGCGGGCCAGTGGCTGGCCGTGCAGCAGCAACTCGGGCTCGACGTCAACTTCTGGCTCGGGCACCAGGGGTATGAGTACGTCGATCTGGGCCGGTTCTGGCAGATCTTCCTGCTCGTCGGCCTGTTCCTGTGGCTGTTCCTGATGGGCCGGGCCATGTGGCCGGCGCTGCGCCAGCGCAGCGATAGCCGCCACCTGCTCGGGCTGTTCCTGGTCTCGTCCCTGGCGATCGGGCTGTTCTACGGGGCCGGGCTGATGTGGGGACGGCGGACGAACCTGGCCATTGTCGAGTACTGGCGCTGGTGGGTCGTCCATCTGTGGGTCGAGGGGTTCTTCGAGGTGTTCGCGACCGTCGTCATCGCCTTCCTGTTCACGCGCATGGGGCTGCTGCGCGCCACGACGGCCACGACGGCCGTGCTGTTCTCGACGATTATCTTTCTCTCCGGCGGCATCGTCGGGACGTTCCACCACCTGTACTTCTCCGGCACCCCGGTCGCGGTCCTGGCGCTGGGGGCGACGTTCAGCGCGATGGAGGTGGTGCCGCTGGTGCTGATTGGCTTCGAGGCCTACGAGAACCTGACGCTGACGCGGGCGCGGCCGTGGGTCCGGGCGTACAAGTGGCCGATCTACTTCTTCGTCTCGGTGGCGTTCTGGAACCTGGTCGGGGCCGGTCTGTTCGGGTTCCTGATCAACCCGCCGATCGCCCTGTACTACATGCAGGGACTGAACACCACCGCGGTCCACGGCCACACTGCCCTGTTCGGCGTCTACGGCATGCTCGGCATCGGCCTGATGCTGTTCTGCCTCAAGGGACTGGCGGCCCGGCAGAAGTGGCGGACCGGGGTACTGGGGTTCTCGTTCTGGGCCATCAACATCGGGCTGGCGCTGATGGCTCTCCTCAGTCTGCTGCCGGTCGGGCTGATGCAGACGTGGGCCAGCGTTAACGACGGGCTGTGGTACGCGCGCTCGGCCGAGTTCATGCAAACCGACTTGATGGACAAGCTGCGCTGGCTCCGCGTCGTGGGCGACACGATCTTCGCCCTGGGCGTCGTGGGCATGGGCTGGTTTGTGCTCGGTCTCAAGACGGGCTGGTCGATCGCGTCGCCGGAACAGGATCTGCCCACCGATGAGGAAACCGGCGCGGAGCGGGAACAACCGGCCGCGCCGGCGGTCGGCTCCTGACCGAGGGGGAGGAGCACGATGAAGCCCCTCCCCGACGTGCGAGCAGTGTTCTTCGACGCGGTCGGGACGCTGCTCCACCCCGACCCGGCGGCGGGCGCGGTCTACGCCCAGGTCGGTCGGCGGCACGGCAGTCGGCTGGCCGGGGCGGAGATCGCGCAGCGCTTCCGCCGCGAGTTCCTGCGCCAGGAGGCGTTCGACCAGGCGAGCGGGCTGCGGACGAGCGAGGCGCGCGAGCGGGCGCGCTGGCGCGCCATCGTCGGCGCGGTCCTCGACGACGTCCGCGACCCGGACGCCTGCTTCGCGGAACTGTACCACCACTTCGGTCGCCCCGAGGCGTGGCGCTGCGAGTCCGGGGCCGGCGCGGTCCTGGAGGCGCTGGCCACGCGCGGGTACGTCCTCGGCCTGGCGTCGAACTACGACCACCGGCTGCGGTCCGTCGCGGCCGGGTTGCCGGAGCTGTGCCCGGTGGTGCCTCACCTGGTCATCAGTTCGGAGGTGGGGTGGCGGAAGCCGGCGGCGCCGTTCTTCGCGGCGGCTGCGGCACGGATGGGCCAGTCGCCGGAGCACATGCTGCTCGTCGGGGATGACCGGATCAACGACTTCGAGGGCGCCCGCGCTGCGGGGTGGCGCGCGCTGCTGTTCGATCCACAGGGCGAGGCGCCGGCAATCGGCGCGCGCGTGCCAGGGCTGACGGACCTGCTGGAAGTACTCCCGGCTGGCAGGGCGGTCCCCCTTGCCCTTGTGCGAGAGAGCGCGTAAGGTCAGAGCGTCCCCAGCACTCGACCCTTCCCTCGCAGAAAGGTGCCGTGTCATGCATGCAATCCCTCGACCGGCCGGATGGGGTGCGGTCGTCTGCCTGGCGCTGCTGCTGGGCACGCTGTTACCCGCCCAGGATTTCAAGGCTCCGCCCGGCAAGGCGCCGGACGCCGCCACTCTCAAGACTATCCGCGAGAAGACGACGAAGCTCGCCCAGACTCTGCAGGCGCTGCGGCGCCAGGGCCTTGCTGGCCCGCTGCTGACCGACGTCGAGGTGTACGAACGGGCCGCCACCGCCATCGTCCGGCACAACGAGTTCTTCCACCCCGATTCGGCCGCGTGGACGCTCGACGTCCTCGATCGCGGGCTGGCCCGGGCAAAGGCGGTCGCCGCCGACACGCTGCCGTGGCTCAAGAGCACCGGCACGACGGTTGTCCGCGGCTATCGGTCGCGCATCGACGATTCGGTCCAGCCCTACGCCGTCACCCTGCCGGCCGAGTACGGCAAGGACACGAACCGGCGATGGCGCGTGGACGTCGTCCTGCACGGCCGCGACAAGACGTTGACGGAGGTCAAGTTCCTCCGCCAGCACGGCGACAAGGCCGCTCCGAAGGACCAGCCGTTCGTCCGCCTCGACATCTACGGCCGCGGCAACAACGCCTACCGCTGGGCCGGCGAGGTGGACGTCTTCGAGGCAATCGAAAACTTCCTGGCGACTGAACGGGCCGTCGGCCGGGACCGGCTGCTAGACGCGAATCGGTGGGTGCTGCGCGGCTTCTCGATGGGCGGGGCCGGCACCTGGCACCTCGGTTTGCACCGGCCGAGCAACTGGTGCGTCCTTGGCCCCGGGGCCGGGTTCACCACCACCCACGGGTACGTGCGCAACCTGCCGCCGACGCTCCCGGACTGGCAGGAGAAGTGCCTGCGTCTCTACGACGCGGTCGCCTACGCCGAGAACGTGGCAGCCGTGCCGGTGGTTTCATACGGCGGGTCGGAGGATCCCCAGCTCCAGGCCACCCGCAACATCGCGGCCCGCCTGAAGGGGACCGGCCTGGCGGACCGGCTACAGATCCTCGTCGCTCCGGGCCTGGGCCACAAGTTCCCGCCGGAGTGGCAGAAGAAGGCGGAGGCCGCCTACGCTCCTCACATCAAGAAGGGCCGCGAGGAGTATCCCAAACGGGTGCGCTTCGTGACGTATACCCTCAAGTACCCGTCGTCCGACTGGGTGCGCCTTCTGGGACTGGAGCGCCACTACGAGAAGGCGCTGGTCGATGCGGAGAAGACCGAGGAGGGGTTCACGGTCAAAACGGCGAACGTCCGGACGCTCCGCCTGACCGTCCCACGCGGGGTACTGCACGACGTGACGGTGCGCATCGACGGGCAGGAGCTGACGGCCCGCCCGTGGGGGCCGCGGACCGGCCAGCACAGCGTCTACCTGCGTCGCCAGCACGGGCGCTGGGAGGCGGTACTGCCGCAGCGGCTCGTAACCGAGCAGACGCAGCGGCCGCAGAAAACGACCGGACTGCAGGGGCCGATCGACGACGCCTTCACCGACGCCTTCCTGTGCGTGCGCGGGACCGGCAAGCCGTGGCACGACGCGACCGAGCGCCACGCCGAGGCGAGCCTGCGCCGATTCCGAGACGAGTGGAGCAAGTACCTCCGCGGCGAGGTGCCGGTCAAGGACGACACCGACGTGACCACCGAGGACATCGCCGACAAGAGCCTGATCCTGTTCGGCGACCCGTCGTCCAACTCCCTGATCGGGCACGTTCTCGACGGGCTGCCGCTGAAGTGGACGAAGGACACGCTCGCCCTGGGCGGCACGACGTACCGGGCGGCGGACCACCTGCCGGTGCTGATCTACCCGAGCCCGGTGAACGCGACGCGCTACGTCGTGCTCAACTCCGGCCACACGTTCCACGCCCCGGACTTCCAGGGGACGAACGCCCTGCTCTATCCGCGTCTGGGCGACTATGCGGTCCTCCGCCTCGCTGGCGGGACCGCCAACCCGCTCCAGGTCGAGGTCGCGACAGCCGGGCTGTTCGACGAGTACTGGCGGATCCCCACGGGCGGGAAGTAAGATAACCGGAGAGTGAGGCGTGAGGCGTGAGGCGTGAGGCGGATGAAAAGCCCACGGGTGGCGCCCCGTGGGCTTTTCATCCGCTCTGCTCTCCCCGGGCCCTGACGAGGACGTTCCGTGCAGCAGTGTCCGACCTGCGGCAGGCAAGTGGAGCCGGGGACGCGATTCTGCCCCAACGACGGCACACCGCTGACCGAGACCGCCACCCAGGCGACCGCCCCGACGGCGCCGGGACCGGTCCACCCGAAGAGCGCACAGCTGCAGCTGCCGATCGTGGTCGGTGGACGCTACCGGCTGCTCGAGCTGCGCGGCGGCGGCGGGATGGCGAAGGTCTACCGGGCCACCGACCTGACCCTCGACCGGGACGTCGCCGTCAAGATGATCAACCCCGAGCTGCGCAGCGAGCCGGAGTTCGACGCCCGGTTCCAGCGCGAGGCCCGCATCGCCAGCCAGCTCCAGGATCCGCACATCGTCGTCGTCCACGACTTCGGCATCGACCCGGAACACGGCCCGTTCCTGGTGATGGAATACCTGCAAGGCATGACGCTGCGCGAGCGGCTGCAGGCAGAGGGTCCGCTGCCGGTCCGGGCCGGCATCCAGCTCAGCGCGCAGCTGCTGCTCGCGCTCATTCACGCCCACGAGAAGGGCATCGTCCACCGCGACATCAAGCCGGACAACATCTTCTTCCTGAACCAGAGCGGGGTGCGGCTGCACGTGCGCATCCTCGATTTTGGCATCGCCCGCATCTACCGCGGGGAGGACCAGGCGGCCGACCAGCCGCTGACGCAGCCCGGCTCCGTGATGGGCACCCCGCGCTACATGTCGCCGGAACAGCTCGCCGGCCAGCCGGTGGACGCGCGCTCGGATCTGTGCAGCACCGCGCGGGTGATCCACGAGGCGCTGACCGGCAAGCTGCCGCACGTCTCCGGCAAGTCGTTCGCCGAGCTGTGCCCGGACGCCCCGCCCGGACTGCAGGACGTGCTGGAGCAGTGCCTGCGTCCGAACCCGAACGAGCGGCCGGCGAGCGCGGTGGAGGTATACCTGCGACTGCAGGAACTGGGCAAGGCGAGCGGGATCCTGCTGCTGCCGCCCGGGGCGATGCAGAAACTGCTGGCGGCCAGGAGCCAGGGGAACGCCGAACCGACGGTGGCGTATGTTCCGCCCGGCAGCAGCGTCCGGCGCGTGCTGGCCTTCGGTCTCGGGGGGCTGGCGCTCGTGGCGGCGGGCGTCGCCGTGTGGTTCTTCTTCCTGCGCGGGTGAACCGCGCCCGACGCCCCATTTTCTCGTGCAGGGGGAATGGGGGTGGTGTGGAACGGGATCGTGCAAAGCCCACGGGTCACGGCCCGTGGGCCGAGTGTCCGGCACTTCGCCTACGGGACGGTATCCGTGGGCTTTGCACACCAGCCCTCTTACCCTTGCACTACGAAATCCGCACTCGTCGTCCCTCGACCCGCAACCGCCCCTCCGCGAACAGCCGTACCGCCTCCGGATACGCCTCGTTCTCCTGCTTGTGGACCCGGGCGGCGAGCGTCTCGGGCGTGTCGTCGTCGAGAACCGGGACCGGCCGCTGCAAGATGATCGGCCCGTGGTCGTACTGGTTGTCGGCGAAGTGGACCGTGCAGCCGCTCACCTTCGCGCCGTAGGCGAGCACCGCCTCGTGGACGCGCGCCCCGTAGTACCCGTGACCGCAGAATGCCGGGATCAGCGCCGGGTGGACGTTCATGACCCGGCCGAGGTAGTCGTCGGGGATCAGGATCAGCTGGAGGAACCCGGCGAGGCAGACGAGGTCGGCATCCGCCTGGCGGCACAGATCGAAGATGCGTGTGCTGAACTCCTCGCGTGAGGCGCACGCCTTGCGCTCGACCACCGCGGCCGGAATGCCGGCTCGGCGAGCACGCTCCAGGCCGAAGGCGTCCGCCTTGCTGGAGACGACCTGCACGACCTGCGCGGCCAGCCGGTCGCTGGCGATGCAGTCGAGGAAGTTCTGCAAGGTCGTGCCGCCGCCGCTAACCAGCACGGCCAGGCGGATCCGGGGGCCAGTCACGCGCGCTCCGGGTTGGTTACACGTTAAAGATGTGACGGGCGTTCTCGCGCAGGAGCAGACGCGCCAGATCCACCGCCTGAGTCAGGCTGCACAGCCCCGGACGGACGTAGTCGTCGGCCAGCACGCACGCCAGCAGGCGCCGGTACATGTTGTACTTCGGCAGGATGAACTCCAGCTTGTAGGCGTCGCTGTAATAGCCGATCTGCTTCGTCTTCGGCACCGCCTGCAGCCGCGCCCGCAGATCGTTCTCGATGTACGCCGGGATGTTCGAGTACCACCAGTGCCCGTTGGTGACGACATTCGGGAAGATCCAGCTGTAGCTGACCAGTTCCTGGTTCTGCCCGCTCGACAGGACCGAGAGCGGGAACGTCACCTCCGGGAACGAGTTGAACAGCTCGGCGAACTGGATCAGCGAGGTGCGCTGGTCGAACAGATCCTGCCCCTGGTAGACGCCGCGCCAGTAGACGCGCCGATTGACGCCGATCATCAGGTCGAACGGCAGCTTGAACGTCCGGCAGTGCTCCGCCAGCGTCCAGAACACGTCGCACGCCACCATCGCCTGGGCCGAGTTGGGGGGCGCCGTCGCCGTCCCGTGGGCGACCCACTCCTTGTAAGCCGCCTCGGCGCTGACCGGATCGACCTGGACGGGGGCGAACGTCGGGGGCAGGGAGATGGCGCACGCCTTCGCCCCGCGGCCGGTGAAGTGCTCGAACAGGGCGGCCACGGCCTGACGCAGCAGCGTCGGGTTGGTGACCTCGACTCCCGTCGCCTTCGCCAGCCGCTGCCGCACCTCCGGCCTGTGCAGGTGGAACACCAGTTCGTCGGTGCGCAGGCACGGGACGTAGCGCTTCGTGTCGAACCCCGTGAGCGGATCGTCGAAGTCGTTGGTGAGAAAGATCTGCTCGACACCGCTGAGGCGGAGTACCTGGTCCTCCCAGTCCGGCTGGGCCATCCGCTCGGCCGCCCGGTCCCACAGCGCGTCGCAGTCGCCGGCCGTCACCCGGTCGCCCGCGAACCCGAAGAACTCGTGGGCGATCTCGACGAACCAGCTGTACTGGGCGGTGTTGTCGAACCGATCCATGTGACGCAGGATGGCGCGCACGCGCTCGCGCGGCTCGACCTCCGGTCCGAGCGGCGTCTGGTCCATCCCGGCGGAGTGGGCGAGTTCGGTGTAGTAGTGGTAGCCGAGGATGTCGTCGAGGGTGCGCGACGCCGGCTGCAGCGGGTTGATGTGCGAATGCGGGTCGAGCAGCGGGATGGCGGCGATCGCGCCGTAGAGATCCTCTGCCAGTCGGTCGTGGAGCATGGTGAACCTGGGGCTTGGGCCTGACGGATCGTGTCGTTCCGCCGTCCGCGCGTCCTGGCGATGGCGCGCGGCGCACGGACCACTTCAGAATCGGATGCGGCGCCGTTACAGCAGTTCTTACTACTTTTCGCGAAACTGGGAACCCTCGTCGCCGTCCAGATCGGCCGACGGCGGCGGACCGTTGCCGGAGCCTACCGGCGCAGGCTGTAAGGCACCTCCAGTCCGTGCGCCTCCATCAGCGCGGCGTCGGCCAGAACCTCCGCTCCCGGTCCCGCCGCCGCGACCTTGCCGCCGTCCAGGACGAGAACGCGCCCACACGTTTCCAGCACCAGTTCCAGGTCGTGCGAGGCGATGATGCGCGTCCCCGGCAGCCGTCCCAGCAGGCCGATCAGCTCGCGCCGCCCGCGCGGGTCGAGGTACATCGACGGCTCGTCCAGCAGCAGCACCTCCGGCCGCATCGCCAGCACGCCCGCAACCGCCACGCGCCGCTTCTCCCCGCCCGACAGGTGGAACGGCACCCGTTGCTCCATGTCGTGCAGGCCGACGGCCGCCAGCGCCTCGGCCACGCGGCGGCGCACCTCGTCGGCGGGCAGACGCAGGTTCATCGGCCCGAACGCCACGTCGTCGAAGACGGTCGCGTTGAAAATCTGGTCGTCGCTGTTCTGGAAGACGATGCCGACCCGTTCCGGCAGCCGGCGTCGGTCGGCCGTCAGCGCCGGGTCGAGTCCGGCGAGCCGCGCCATCCCCGGCGCGAGCGCCAGCACGCCGCTCAGGGCGAGGAACAGCGTCGTCTTGCCGGCCCCGTTGGGACCGACCAGCCCCACCGACTCGCCGGCCTCGACCGCCAACGACACGCCCGCCAGGGCCGGCAGACCGCCGGGGTAGGCGTAGGTCAGGCTCTGGACAAGGATGGTGGGTTCGCCCGACAAGGCGGGATCCTCACGACCGGGCGAGATCCCAGAACAGCAGCCCGCCCGCCCAGGCCGCGATCAGGAGAAACGCCAGCACGTCCGCCGGGCGCGTGCGGAAATCCACCAGGGAACGGAATCGGCCGTCGAACCCACGGCACCGCATCGCCTGCCCGACCCGCTCGGCCCGCTCGGAACTGCGGACCAGAAGGGCGCCAGCGACGTGGCCGACGGTGCGGTAGCTGTGCAGATTAGGCCGGTTGCGGTAGCCGCGAACGCGCAGCGCCGTCCGCAGCCGACCGATCTCCTCGCTCAGCAGGAACAGGTAGCGGTAGGTCAGTCCCACCAGCTGCACCACCAGCCCCGGGACACGCAGGGCGTGGGCCGCCTTGAGCGTTACCTCCCACGGGGCCGTCGCCCACAGCACCAGCACCAGAGTGACCACCCCGACCGCCTTGACCGTGATCAGCCCCGCCAGCCTTACCCCGTGCGGCGACACCTCCACCGGGCCGACCTGCCACGGCGTCTCGCCAGCGTGGGGCGTGAACGGGAGGAAGACGACGAACAGCGCCAGGAAGACGCTCAGCACGGTCAGCCGGGCGAGATACCAGCGCAGCGGCAGGCGGGCGAGCGCGGCCAGCACCCAGGCGCCGGCCAGGGCGGTGAGGGCGGGGCCGAGGCCGCGCAGGGCGGCGACGATCCCGGCGGCGGGAAGAAGGGCGGCCAGTTTCCAGCGCGGATCGAGGCGGCTGACGGGTGAGGGAGGAACGCCGGGAAGGTCGAAGGCCAGGGTCATCGGATCGTACAGGTGGACGCTTTCGGATGGCGAGGCGCGGCCGACAGCGCGGGGCGAGCCCGGCGGCCTACCTCCTGCAATCTACAACCTGTAACCCCAAAAGGAAGCCCCCGCCGGGGAGCGGCGGGGGCCGAGGATCGCTTGTGGCGGGCTGGGCTCAACGGCGGTACTGCGCCGACGCGGCGCCCCGCGGCATCTCGGAGCGGAGTTCCTTCTCGGCCTCGAGCCAGTCCTGCTGGTCGTGGCCGTGGGTGCAGCCGCGTTTGCACCACTTCTCATACGCCCGCCGCGCGATCTTCTCCTGCGGGATCGTGGTGGTGCTGGTCGAGGCGATTTGCTGGGGTGTGGCGACTCTGGACATGTCTGTCCCTCCTTGAGAAGGTTTGCCTGTCGAACCCATTCCCCACACCGGCTCATTGCACCACACCGGGGCGCCGCTCGCAAGGATTTTCCGCGAGAACCCGCGTCGGCGCCCGGCGGGGCAACGGGGCGAAGCCCCTCCCTCTTGCCTCTGCCCTGGCCCCCGGGTGGCCGGGTCAGCCCTTCTTCCAGGTCCGCTCGATGAAGGTGGTATCGACGCGCCCCTCACGGAACGCTCTTTCCTTGAGGATGTCGCGGTGGAGGGGGATGGTCGTCTTGACGCCCTCGACGAGGAACTCGGCCAGCGCCCGCCGCATGCAGGCGATGGCCTCGGCGCGCGTCGGCTGATGGACGAGGAGCTTCGCGAGCAGGGAATCGTAGTTCGGCGGCACCCGGTAGCCGGGGACGACGTGGGTGTCGAGACGCACCCCAGGGCCGCCGGGCACCTGCCAGCGCGTGACGGTTCCGGGGCAGGGGCGGAAGTCGGCGTTCGGATCCTCGGCGTTGATGCGGCACTCGATGGCCGATCCGCGCTGCGGCACCTGGTCCTGTGTCAGGCGCAGCGGCTCCCCGGCGGCGATGTGGATCTGCGCGCGCACCAGATCGACCCCGGTCACCAACTCCGTCACCGGATGCTCGACCTGAATGCGGGCGTTGACCTCGATGAAGTAGAAGCGGTCGTTCTTATCGACCAGGAACTCGCACGTCCCGGCCGAGTAGTAGCCAGCCTGCTTCGCCAGGCGCACCGCCGCCTGGCACATGCGTTCGCGCACCTCGGGCGGCAGGTTCGGCGCCGGCGACTCCTCGAGAAGCTTCTGGTGGCGGCGCTGCAGCGAGCACTCGCGCTCCCACAGATGGATGACGTTGCCGTGACGGTCGGCGAGCAGCTGCACCTCGATGTGGCGCGGCTGCTCGATGTACTTCTCCAGGTAGACGCTGCCGTCCTTGAACGCCTTCTCCGCCTCCTGGCGGGCGGCCTTGAAGCCGGCCTGCAGGTTGATGTCATTGTACGCGACGCGCATGCCGCGGCCGCCGCCGCCGGCTGCTGCCTTGATCAGCACCGGGTAGCCGATCTCGTGGGCCAGCCGCAGGGCCTCCTTCTCGTCGTCGATCAGCCCTTCGCTGCCGGGGACGACCGGGACGCCGGCCTGCTGGGCGAGCTTGCGCGCCTCGTTCTTGTTGCCGAGCAGGCGCATCGCCTCCTGCGGCGGGCCGATGAACTCGATGTTGCAGGCCCGGCAGACCTCGGCGAAGTGCGGGTTCTCGGACAGGAAGCCGTACCCGGGGTGGATGGCCTGAACGTTGGCGACCTCGGCGGCGCTGATCAGGTGGGCGATTTTGAGGTAGCTCTCGGCAGCCGGGGCCGGACCGATGCAGATCGCCTGGTCGGCCAGGGCGAGGTAGGGAGCGCCGCGGTCCGCCTCGCTGTAGACCGCGACGACCTCGATGTCCAGGTCGCGGCACGCGCGGATGACGCGCAGGGCGATCTCCCCGCGGTTGGCTACGAGAATGCGTTGAAACATCGGCAGGTATCCGGGGGAGGGTGACGGGTGACAGGGCGTTCCAAAGCCCACGGGACGTTACCCGTGGGCCAGGTCTCCAGCACTTGGCCCACGGGACGCCACCCGCGGGCTTTATGTGGCCACCTTGTCACCCTGTCACTTCTTCGCGGCCGTCAGTTGCTCGGTGTACTGCTGCTGCAACGCGGTCGCGGACGCCACCAGGCGCTCCCAGTTCTTCTCGACGTAGACCGGCGGGCCGCCCTTGTCGGCGACGGCCACGGCGACCTGTCCGGTGGGGACCATGTCGATGGCGTCCCACGGGCACCACTTGGCGCACAGATCGCAGCCGATGCAGCGCTCCAGGTCGATATCGACGAAGCTCTGCAGCGGCGGCAGGTTCTCGCCCGGCACCTTGTAGATGCAATCGACCGGGCAGACCTCGATGCACGCCTCGCAGCCGGTGCAGTTGTCCGCGTTGACGACGGCGAGTTCCTTTGGCAGCTTCTTCCGGGCCTTGCCGGCACCTTTGGCCATGACCACCTCTCCCAGAACCCACAGGTTGCTCCCCGCGGGTGCAGTTGCCCAGTACCCCTCCCACGAGGCGCAACCCGTGGGCTTTTCGCATGCCCTCATTCTACATCGGCGCCGGCGGGCGACCAACCACAGCCGGCAGTCAGGCCGGGATGCCGGGGCGCGCGCACGGCTCGTCCGGCGCCACCGGCCTGGTCGAGTCGAACAGCAGCCACAGGAACGTCGCCAGCACGCACACCGCCCCGAAGATGAGGAAGTTCACCATCCACCCGGGCCGGGCCGAGTCGGCGAGGATGTGGGCGGACCCGATCATCCGTCCGGCGGCCGTGCCGAGGGCCGCGTCCGGGCTGGCGAGGGCACCGACCCCGCTCACCACCTGGACGGCCGCGTCCGGGCGGGCGGGGATGGTGTACTGGTCGAGGATCCAGCCGGTGGCGACGCCAGCGACAGCCCCGCCGAGGTTGCCGATCGTGTTCATGCACCCGGCGACGATGCCGGAGTACCGCTTGCCGATGTCCAGGCAGCTCGCCCACGCCGAGCCCATCGTCATGTCGTTCCAGAAGGCGGCGAGAGTGACGGCGACGATGAACACCCACGGGTGGCTGGCGAACGCGCACACGAAGAAGCAGACGGCGCACAGCCCGTGGCCGACCATGCCGAACAGGCGCCGGCCCCACTTCCGGTTGCCGGTCCGGCGAATGAAGCGGTCCGTCATCACCCCGCCGACCAGGCAGGCGATCGACCCGACGAGCAGCGGGGCGCCGGCCATGAAACTGAACACCCAGAACTCGGCGCTCCACTTCGCGCCCGGCGTGATGCCGTAGTAGTCCCTCAGGTAGCCCGGCAGGTAGGTGATGTTGAAGTACCAGCTGTAGGCGGCGCAGAAGTACATCGCGCAGAGGATCCACAGGTTGGCGCTGGTCAGCAGCCGCCGCCACGGCACCCGGACGCGGGTGGTGGGGGGCGGCCCGTCCTCGCCCTGGATCAGCGCGATCTCCGCCTGGTTGACGCTGGCCTTCTGTTCGGGCCGGTCGCGGAACCACCACCAGAACGCGACGCACCACAGCGCGCCGATGCTGCCGAAGATCCAGAACGTGTGCCGCCAGCCGACCGTCGCCTGGCTGCCGTCGCGCGACTCCGTCAGCAGGGCCAGAACGATCAGCGGGGTGATGCCGCCCGCGAAGCGGCCGGCCATCCAGACCGCCCCCTTGGCCGACCCGCGCTCGGTGAACGGGAACCAGTTGTGGAACGCCCGGGCGATGTTCGGGTACGCGCCGGCCTCGCCGACGCCGAACAGGAAGCGCACGCCGAGCATGGCGGCGAACGCGAACCACGGCCACTGGTCGCTGGGGTAGATCAGGCCGGTCAGGGCGGTGAACACCGACCACCAGACGACGATGCGGATGAGCGTTCTGCGCGGCCCGAACACGTCGCCAAGCCACCCGGTCGGCACCTCGAACACCGCGTAGGCCAGCGCGAACGCGGAGAAGAGCATGCCCTTCTGGGTATCGCTCAGGTTGAACTCGGCCTGGATGTAGGGAGCGACCGTGCCGAAGCAGACGCGGTCGAGGTAGGTGATCATCGACAGCGAGCAGGCGAACCCGAGCACGCCGTAGCGGACGCGCGTCGGAGCCTCGGCCTCGGGCGCGACGACGGGAGCGGGAAGGTCGGTCTTCATGTGGCTCGCGGCTCACAGAGAGAGGGATGATCTGGGCGCGGAAAACCAGCTCGGAGCGCCAGCGCCGGGCGCCTTGGAGCGCCCGGCGCTGGCGCTGCGGGCTGGTAGCGCTAGCGCTTCCCGAAGCAGAACAGGTGGGTCTGCCCGCGGACGAACAGCCGATTGTCGGCAATCGCGGGCGTGGCCCGGATCAGATCCCCGACCGGATTCTGCGCGATCAGCTGGAACCGCGGTTCGGCCGCGAGGACGAAGACGTTCCCCGCCTCGCTGCACACGTAGATCTTTCCGTCGATCAGCACCAGCGAGGAGGAGAACGTGCCGTCGTTGAGGCGCTCGAACCAGACACGCTTGCCGGTTTTGGCGTGGTAGCAGCCGGCCAGTCCCTTGTCGTTGACGAAGTACAGGTAGCCGTCGCGGGCCACCATGGTCGGCACGTAGGGGAAGTCCTTCTTGTTCTCCCACGCCAGCGTCACCCTGGTGCGCGGGCCGACGCCGTCGAGTTTGAGCGCGATCATGTGGCGGTCGCCGCCGCCGTCGCCGCTGGTCGCGAACAGCATGCCGTCGTGGTAGACAGCGGACGCGGTGGTGCGCAGCGGCATCTTGCCGCTGAACTTCCACTTGTAGTCCCAGTTCACGCGCCCCGAGTGCGGCTCGTAACTGGTGATCGCCATCGTGCTGACGACGAGCAACTCGGGCCGGTGACCGTTGCGCTCGAGCAGGAACGGCGCGGAGTAGCAGGCCCGGTACGCAGGCCGGGAGTGCTGCCAGACCGTCTTGCCGGTCCTGGCGTCGAAGGCGTGGAACGTCGAGGTGCCGTCCTGGTCGTTGGCGAAGTAGACCTTGTCCTGGTAGACGACGGGCGAGGCGCCGGCCCCGTGCTGGCTCTTGAACGGACCGAGGTCGCGCTCCCAGACGTCCGCGCCGTCCACGGTGTAGGCGCGGACCTGAATCCCCACGCCGTCCCAGAAGGCGGCGTAGACTCGCTCGCCGTCG
>JAANMX010000428.1_pt1 | contig 56259 bp, 50 predicted proteins | sample 7279681 | NCBI WGS metagenome assembly JAANMX01 (sample SAMN14094542, study PRJNA606508) | bioreactor metagenome | isolation source: A lab-scale SPAN reactor treating ammonium-rich wastewater day 351 | place: Ireland: Galway | collected 2018-01-01
GCGGGGGTGCCCTGCGATGCTCGCAGCACCGGCTGGCGCGGCGAAACTCGCTGCGCTCGCTGCGCGAGCTCCGCTCGAACAATCGCCGCGAGAATGATGAACGATGCGCGCTGCGCGCGCCGCCGGTGCTGCTGCGCTTCTCGGCTGCGCACAAGGCGCGCCCGCGGCGCCCGGCCCGCGCCTTTGCCGATACCGTCGTGGCGTTCGTAAGCAACAGCCCCGTCTTCGGTCCGAACACCCGCATCGCGCCCCGCCACCGACTGCCGCGACGCAGCCCGGCCACGAATCACGAAGCCCGATCCGCGAGCGCGCGCTCGAGCACGCGCGCCACGTGCTCGGCGCTGCGGTTCGCGCCATCGGCGATCTGGTGCCTGCAGCTGGTGCCGTCGGCGACGACGATATCGCCGGGGCCGGCCGCGCGCACCGCCGGCAACAACGCCGCCTCGCCCATCTTCATCGAAATGTCGTGGTGCTCGGCTTCGTAGCCGAACGCTCCCGCCATCCCGCAGCAGCTCGTCTCGATCAGCTCGACCTTCAGCGAAGGGATCAGGCCGAGCACGGTGCGTATCGGCGCGATCGCGTCGAAGGCCTTCTGGTGGCAGTGCCCGTGCAGCAGCACGCGCGCCTGCGGCAACGCCCGCAGCGCGAGCTTCAGGCGACCGGCATCGTGCTCGCGCGCGAGGAATTCCTCGAACAACATCGCCTGCGAGGCCAGCGCGCTGGCCGCCTCGCCAAGCCCCAGCACCAGGAATTCGTCGCGCATCGTGAGCAGGCACGAGGGCTCGAGGCCGACGACCGGCACGCCCCGCTGCACCCACGGTGCGAGCGCCGCGAGCGTGCGCCGCGCTTCGGCGCGCGCCTCGTCGACCAGCCCGGTGGCGAGGAAGGTCCTGCCACAGCACAGCGGCCGGCGCGGATTCGCATCGCCTTCGGCCGCGCGCGCGACGTGCACGCGATAGCCCGCGGCCTGCAGGACGCGGCGCGCGGCGCGCAGGTTCTCGGGCTCGAAATGGTTGTCGAAAGTGTCGGCCCACAGCACAACGTCCCGACCGTCGCCTGCCGGCGCCGGCGCGGCGCCCCCGAGCGCCAGGCCACGATCGCGGGTGAACACGTCGCGGCGCCAGGCGGGCAGTCTGCGCCGCGCCGACAGTCCGAGCAGCCGTTCGCCCAGCCAGGCCGCGCCCGGCAGCCGATCGCGCAGGTTCGCCAGCCACGGCAGTCGTGACAGCCACGGCGCGTAGCGCGGCAGGAACGCCACCATGCGCTCGCGCAGCCGCAGCGGATGGCGCCTGCGATAGTGGTACAGGAACTCGGTCTTCATCCGCGCCATGTCCACGCCGGTCGGACATTCGCGCTTGCAACCCTTGCAGCCCACGCACAGCGACATCGTGTCGAACATCGCCTGCGATGACAGCGCATCCTCGCCGAGCTGGCCGGAGAGCGCGAGCCGCAGTGTGTTCGCACGCCCGCGCGTGAGGTCGCGTTCGTCGCGCGTCGCGCGGTAGCTCGGGCACATGGTGCCGGCGTCGAACTTGCGACAGTGACCGTTGTTGTTGCACATCTCCACCGCCTTGGCGAAACCGCGCGCGGGATCGCCACCGGTGCCCGGCGCACTGGTGCGCTCGGTGAGCGGATCGTTCTGCACGTCCCAGGCCGACCAGTCGAGTGCGGTCTCCAGCGGCCGTGGCGCATAACCCGGGCGGAATCGGAACAACGATGCGTCGTCCATCCGTGGCGGCCGGACGATCTTGCCCGGATTCATCAGCCCGAGCGGATCGAACGCGTCCTTCACCTCCTCGAACGCGCGCGTCAGCCTCGGCCCGAACTGCCACGCGACCCATTCACTGCGCACCAGCCCGTCGCCGTGCTCGCCGGACCAGGCGCCCTTGAACTGGCGCACCAGGGCGGAGGCCTCTTCGGCGATCGCGCGCATCTTTGCGGCGCCGCCGTCGGGGCCGGTCCGGCGCATGTCGAGGATCGGACGCACGTGCAGCGTGCCGACCGAGGCGTGCGCGTACCAGGTGCCGCGCGTGCCGTGGCGCGTGAACACTTCGGTGAGCCGGCCGGTGTACTCGGCCAGGTGCCCGAGGGGCACCGCGCAGTCCTCGATGAAGCTGACCGGCTTGCCGTCGCCCCTGAGCGACATCATGATGTTCAGGCCGGCCTTGCGCACTTCCCACAGCGCCTTCTGCCGGGCCCTGTCGACGAGCCGAACCACCGAGCCCGGCAGGCTCAGGTCGGCCATCAGCTCGTCCAGCTGCGCCAGCCGCGGAAGCAGCGCGGCGGACTCGTCGCCGGTGAACTCGACCAGCAGGATCGCCTCCGGTCCGCGACCCTCGCGTTCGACCAGCACCGATTCGATCGTCGGCAGGAAGACCGGGTTGGCGCGCGACAGGTCGATCATCGTGCGATCGACGAGCTCCACCGCCGACGGCCCGAGCTTCACGATGTGCTGCGCGCTGTCCATCGCGGCGTGAAAACTCGGGTAATTCACCACCCCGAGCACCCTGGCCGCCGGCAGCGGCGACAATTTCAGGACCAGGCGGCGGAAATACGCGAGCGTGCCTTCCGAGCCCACCAGCAGGTGCGCCAGGTTGACCGAACCATCGGCGGTATAGGGCCGCTCGGATTGCGGGTGGAACACGTCGAGGTTGTAGCCGCCCACCCGGCGCAGCACCTTCGGCCAGCGACGCTCGATCTCTTCGCGCTCGCGCGCGGCGATGGCGAACAGACGCGAAGCCAGTTCGCCGCCGCGCGCCGAGCTCAGCGGCCGCTTCGCGTCGACGCCGAATGGCCCGAAGTGTTCGGCAGTGCCATCCGGGAGGATCGCGTCGATCCCGAGCACGTTGTGCACCATGTTGCCGTAGGCGATCGAGCGCGAGCCGCACGAATTGTTGCCCGCCATCCCACCGAGCGTCGCCTGCGCGCCCGTCGAAACGTCCACCGGAAACCACAGGCCATGCGGCTCGAGCCACGCATTGAGCGCATCGAGGACGATCCCGGGCTGCACCTCGACCGTCATCGCCTGCGGATCGAACGCGGTCACCTTGTTCAGATGCCGGCTGTTGTCGATCACCAGCGCTTCGCCCACGGTCTGGCCGCACTGGCTGGTGCCGCCGCCGCGCGGCAGGATCGGGATGCGCGACTCGCGCGCCAGGTCGATCGTGGCGACCACGTCGGCCTCGTCGGCGGGCACGACGACGCCGACCGGATCGACCTGGTAGATCGACGCGTCGGTCGCGTAGCGGCCGCGCGAAAACGCGTCGAACAGCACTTCGCCGCGCAGCACGCGGCGCAACCGCTGTGCGAGACGGGTGCGCCCGGCGCGCGCCGGCCCGATGCGCGTGTGCATGCCGGTTTTCATGCCGTGAATCGCGCCGCCCGGCCCGCCTCAGCCCGGCAAGCGTGCATCGGCCGTCGGCCAGTCCTCGAGCACGGCGTCGCGCTTGTGGCGCAGGTGCTCGTCGAGCAGCGCGCGAAGCGCGACGCCGTCGCGTGCACCCAGTGCGTCGAGCATCGACTGGTGCTCGCGCACCGCAGCATCCCACTTGTCACGGTTGAAGTTGGAACGGAAGCGCAGGTTCTGGATGCGTGAATTGATGCTGTCGTAGGTCTCGGTGAGCATCGCGTTGCGCGCGCACCGGTTGATCGCGCAGTGGATCCGCCGGTTCAGCGCGTAGTAGGCCGGCAGGTCGCGGCGCGCGTGCGCCGCGAGCATCTCGAAGTGCAGAGCCCGGATCTCGTCGACCTCGCCATCGGTACGCCGGGCAGCGGCGAGCTCCCCCGAAAGCGCCTCGAGTGCCGCCATCAACTCGAACAACTGCTCGACGTCGCTGCGTGACAGCGCGACGACACTCGCGCCCCGGTTCGGGCTCAGTTCGACGAGTCGCTCGGCCGCGAGCACCTTGAACGCCTCGCGCAACGGCGTGCGCGAAACCCCGATCTGCTCGCACAGCACCCGCTCGTTGAGTCGCGCGCCCGGTGCCAGCCTGCCCTCGGTGATCAGTTCGCGCAGCCGTTCGGCCACCTCCTCATGCAATGGACGACGCTCGTCGAGCAAGACCGCTTCAGCAGAATTTTGCATACAAAATAAAGACGTATGGTCGAAACAGCGTAAAAACCCGACTTGTCCGCGCGCAATTTTGCATACAAAATCGACGGGAGCAAGTATTTCCGGGGCCGGATGCCCTGCTGCGGAACCCACAATGAAACTCGCCAACGGTCTTTCCCTGAACGGGCATCCTTCGGGGCGTCACTTCCTGCAGATTCCGGGGCCGACCAACGTCCCCGACCGGATCCTGCGGGCGATGGATTATCCGACGATCGACCATCGCGGCCCCGAGTTCCGGCAACTGGGCAAGTCGGTGCTGGCCGGGATCCGCCGCATCTTCCAGACCGAAGGCCCGGTGATCATCTTCCCCGCATCGGGCACCGGCGCCTGGGAAGCCGCGCTGGTGAACACGCTGTCGCCCGGCGACACGGTGCTGATGTGCGAAACCGGGCATTTCGCGTCGTTGTGGAAGCGGATGGCCGAACGCCTCGGCCTCGCGGTCGAGTTCATTCCCGGCGACTGGCGCCATGGCGTGGACGCCGCCGCGATCGAGGCCCGTCTCGCGGCCGACGCCGGGCACCGTTGCCGGGCAGTCTGCGTGGTGCACAACGAAACCTCCACCGGCGTCACCAGTCGCGTCGACGAAGTGCGCCGCGCGATCGATCGCGTCGGGCATCCGGCGCTGCTGATGGTCGACACGATTTCCTCGCTCGGCTCGATCGACTACCGTCATGACGAGTGGGGCGTCGACGTCACCGTGGCCGGCTCGCAGAAGGGGCTGATGCTGCCCCCCGGCCTGTCGTTCAACGCCATCAGCGCGAAGGCTCTCGGGGCAACCAGGCGGGCGCGGTTGCCGCGCTCGTACTGGGACTGGAACGAGATGCTCGCAGCCAACGCGAACGGCTTCTTCCCGTCGACCCCGGCAACCAACCTGCTCTACGGCCTGCACGAAGCGATCGCGATGCTGCTCGAGGAAGGGCTGAGCAACGTGTTCGCACGCCACCTGCGCCACGCCGAGGCCGCGCGCGCGGCGGTGCGCGGCTGGCAACTCGAGATCCTCTGCCTGGATCCGGACGGCCACAGCCCGGCGCTCACCGCGGTCCTGATGCCCGACGGGCACAGTGCCGACGCACTGCGCCGGATCGCGCTGGGGAACTTCAACCTCTCGCTCGGCCAGGGGCTCGGCCGGCTCGCCGACCGGGTGTTCCGTATCGGCCACCTGGGAGACTTCAACGACCTGACGCTGCTGGGCACGCTGTGCGGCGTCGAAATGGCGCTGGGGCTGGCCGGCGTGCCGCACCGCAAGGGCGGCGTGCAGGCGGCGATGGACAGCCTGGCCGCCTCGGCCGCGACGGCCCGGCGCATCGAATGCGAGGCTGCCTGAGATCCGACCACCGACGACCCGACGAGAACAAGGAGGTGACCATGCAACACCCTGACAAGACCCCCGCCGCTGTCGGCGGCCACCCGCCGGGCGCGCGACGCCGGTTCACGCTGCGCGGCGCGCTGGGCACTGCGCTCGGCCTGGCCGTCGCGCTCGGCGCGCTCGGGGTGGATGTGCCGAGCGCCACCGCCCAGGAAATCGAGCTCAAGCTCGGCCACGTCGGCGAGCCCGGCTCGCTGTTCCAGATGAGCGCCGACGAGTTCGCGCGACGCGCCAACGCGAAGCTCGCCGGCAAGGTGAAAGTCGTGGTATTCGGCTCGAGCCAGCTGGGCGGCGACAAGGAGATGCTGCAGAAGCTCAAGCTCGGCACGATCGACCTGGCGGTGCCCTCGACGGTGATGAGCAGCGAAGTCGACTCCTTCGGCATCTTCGAGATGCCCTATCTCGTGAAGGACCGCAGGCACATGGGCCTGATCGAAAAGGAGATCGTCTGGCCGAGGCTCGCCCCGGCGGCCGAGGCGAAGGGCCTGAAGATCGTCGCCGTCTGGGAGAACGGCTATCGCCACATCACCAACAACCGCAGGCCGATCCACAAGCCCGAGGATCTCGCCGGGATCAAGCTGCGCGTGCCCGAAGGCAAGTGGCGCGTCGCGATGTTCAAGGCCTACGGCGCGAACCCGAGCCCGATGAAGTTCTCGGAGCTGTTCACCGCGCTGCAGACCGGGGTGATGGACGGACAGGAGAACCCGTTGACACAGATCTTCAGCGCCAAGCTGCACGAAGTGCAGAAGTACCTGTCGTTGTCCGGCCACGTCTACACGCCGGGCTACCTGACGGCGGGCGCGCGCAAGTGGGCGACGCTGCCGGCCGACGTGCGCGCCACCCTCGAGCAGGTCGGGAAAGAGACGCAGGCCTACGTCTACGGGACGGCGCAGAAGCAGGAGACCGAGCTGCTGGAGAAGATCAGGGCGAGCGGCATCCAGGTCAACGAGGTCGACAAGAACGCGTTCATCGCGGCCAGCAAGCCGACCTACGAGGAGTTCGGCAAGGCGGTCGCGGGAGCGAAGGAGATGATCGATCGCGCGATCGAGCTCGGCAAGTGACGGCTGCGCTCCGGCGGGAGGCGCTCCGATGCTGAAGCTGCGCAGGCTCTACGAGAGCATCCTCGAGTGGATCGTCATCGGGCTGATGACGGTGCTGGCCGTCGAAGTCACGGTCGGCGTCGTCTTCCGCACGATCGGCCACTCGCTGGTCTGGTACGACGAAGTCGCCTCGATCCTGCTCGCCTGGCTCACCTTCTACGGCTCGGCCTACGCAGCGGCGAAGCGCGGCCACATCAGCTGTCCGGAACTGGTCGCGATGCTGCCGCCGGGGCCGCGCCTGGCGGTCACGATCGTGGTCGAGGCGCTGGTGATCGGGTTCTTCGCGCTGCTCGGCGTGATCGGCTGGCAGGTGCTCGAAGTGCTCGCCACCGACACGCTGGTGAGCCTGCCTTCGGTGCCGGTCTCGTACGCGCAGTCGGTGATTCCGGTCTCGGCGCTGCTGATCATCGTCGCCGAGTTGCTGACCCTGCCCGAGGCGCTGGCCTGGGCGCGCGCCGAGCGCGCGCACGGGGCCACCGCCGAGGGCGCTGCACGCGAAGCCTCCCACTGAGCGCCCGCTGCGCTCGCCCGCGAATACGACGACATCCCGAGGAGCCACGAGCGTGGAGATGCTGCTCCTGTTCGCCTGCGTGCTGGGCCTGGTGCTGCTGAACGTACCGATCGCGGTCGCGCTCGGCGTGGTTGCGATCGCCGCGATCTGGCTGGTGCAGGGCACGGCGGCGCTGCCCAACCTTCCCATCGTGGTGTACAACGCCGCGACCAACTTCCCGTTGCTGGCGATCCCGCTGTTCATCCTCGCCGGCGCGATCATGAACGCCTCGGGCATCTCTTCGCGCCTGATCGCGTTCGCCACCGCCCTGCTCGGTTTCGTGCGCGGCGGACTGGCGATGGTGTCGATCGGCGCATCGCTGTTCTTCGCCGAGATCTCGGGATCGGCCGTCGCCGACGTGGCCGCGCTCGGTTCGATCACGATCCCGGCCATGAAGAACAAGGGCTATCCGCCGGCGCTCGCTGCGGCGGTGATGTCCTCGGCGGCCACGCTCGCGGTGATCATCCCGCCGTCGATTCCGATGATCCTCTACGCAGTGATGGCCGAAGCCTCGGTGGTGCAGTTGTTCGTCGCCGGCATCGTCCCCGGCGTCATCGGCGGCATCGGTCTGATGGCGATGGCCTACTGGTTCGCGCACCGCTACGACCTGCCGATCGAGCAGGCGTTCCGCTGGAGCGAAGTGCGGCGCACCGCGCGCGAGGCGCTGTGGGCGTTCACCCTGCCGATGATCATCCTGGGTGGCATCTTCGGTGGCATCGTCACCGCCACCGAGGGTGCCGCACTTGCGGTGGTCGCAGCGCTTTTCATCGGCCTGGTGGTCTACCGGGAGCTCGACCTCGCGCACCTGCGCGCTGCGGTGATCGAGGGGGGCTCGCAGACCGCGGTGGTCATGCTGCTGGTGGCCACGTCGGCGCTGCTCGGCGTCTACCTCACCGAAGTCCAGGCGCCGCAACATCTCGCGCAGGCGGTGATGGCGTTCACCACCAACAAGTGGGCGGTTCTCGCGATGCTGAACCTGCTGTTCCTGTTGCTCGGCATGTTCCTGCATTCGGCCGCCGCGATCATCCTGGTCGTGCCGGTGGTGATGCCGCTGGTGAAAGCGGCCGGCATCGATCCGGTGCACTTCGGCCTGATCGTCACCATCAACCTCGGCATCGGCCAGCAGACGCCACCGGTGGCCAGCGTGCTGATGGTGGCGTGTTCGATCGCGAAGGAGAGCGTCTGGGCCGTCACCAGGACGAACGTCTGGTTCATCGCGGTGCTGCTCGCGGTGCTGCTGCTGGTGACCTACGTGCCGGTGACCGGCATGGGGCTGGTGGAACTGTTCTACCGGTAGTGGCCGCCGACAGGGCCTACAATGGCGGCCCGATGGACATCCGCTATCCGCTGGCGCGACGTACCGCGCTGATCGAACCGTTCCACGTGATGGAGTTGACCAAGCGGGCGGCCGCCCTCGAGGCGGCCGGCCACCCGGTCATCCACCTGAACATCGGCGAGCCCGACTTCACTGCCCCCGCACCGGTGGTCGCGGCGCTCGGGCGCGCTGCACGCGCCGGCCACACGCAGTACACCACCGCCACGGGCCTTGCGGCGCTGCGTGAGGCGATCGCACGCGACTACGGCGAGCGCTACCAGCTGGACATCGCGCCGTCGCGCATCATCGTGACCGCGGGGGCATCGGCCGCGCTGTCCCTCGCCTGCTGCGCGCTGGTCGACCCGGGCGCCTCGGTGCTGATGACCGATCCCGGCTACCCATGCAACCGCCACTTCGTGAGCGCCTTCGACGGCGTGCCGCAACTCGTTGCGGTCGGTCCCGAGACCCGTTTCCAGCTGACCGGCGCGTTGCTCGACCGGCACTGGCGCGCCGGCACGCGCGGTGTGCTGATCGCCTCGCCGGCGAATCCGACCGGCACGTCGATTCCGTTCGACGAACTGGGCCGCATCATCGAGGCGGTACGGGTGCACCGCGGCTTCACGATCGTCGACGAAATCTACCTCGGCCTGTCCTACGACGACGCACCGCGATCCGCACTCGCGCACGGTGACGACCTGGTCATCACGAACAGCTTTTCGAAGTACTTTCACATGACGGGCTGGCGGCTCGGCTGGCTGGTGGTGCCCGAGGCGCTGACGCCGGTGTTCGAAAAGCTCGCCCAGAACCTCTACATCTGCGCATCCACGCTGGCCCAGCACGCCGCAATCGCCTGCTTCGAGCCGGCGTCGCTCGCCGAGTACGGGCAACGCCGCAACGAGTTTCGCCGGCGCCGCGACTATATCGTGCCGGCGCTGCGCAGCGCCGGACTGCCGGTACCGGTCACGCCCGACGGGGCGTTCTACGCCTGGGCCGACTGCAGCGCGCACAGCGACGACAGCTGGCAGTTTGCACTGGAGTTGCTCGAGCGCATCCACGTCTCGGTGGTCCCGGGCAGGGACTTCGGTCAGCACGATCCGGCGCGCTACCTGCGACTGTCGTACGCGACCTCGATGGAGCGGCTGCAGGAAGCGGTGCTGCGGATCGCGCGCTACCTGCCCGGGCGCGCCGGCCAGCGCGGCTGACGCGAAGCGGCGCGTTCGTTCGCCGCCCGGGATATCAGCCCGCTCGCGCCGCGAATCGGCGCTGCGCGCGCGCCAGCGATTCGCCCGCAGTCGAAGTCGTGGATGTCGCAGGCAGGTCGACCGCAGCGTCGAGCATCGGCGTGGGCTGCGGCATCGGTGCGTCGACCCCGCCAGGCCAGGCATCGTCGGGGGCGCCGGCGGGCGTGTCCGGGCGATCCGACTGACGCAGCGTCGCCGGCGCGATCACCGGGCTGTTCGCCGGCGCCGGAAGCACCGGACTGGCTGCCGCGCGCGCAGGACCCGAGTCCGCCCCGGCCACCGCAACCGACGGTTTCGGCGGCAGGATCGGAATCGGCCGGCCTGCGGCTGCCGCGGAGATGCGCTCGCGCTCGGACAACACCTTGTAGCCATAGCCCGAATCGTGCTCGTGCAGCGCAGCGCCGACGTACGACTTCAGGGCTCCCTCGACGCTGCCCTCGCGCACCAGGTATTCCTTGAGGATCCGCGTGCCGACGCTGATGTTGGCCATCGGATCGAACGCCGCGGAGGCGCCGCCGAACGGAGCGAACTTGTCCGCGTGCACCCGCGTGAGCACCTGCATCAGTCCCTGCGCACCCGCCGGGCTGCGCGCATCGGGGTTGAAGCTCGACTCGACCGACATCACCGCGAGCACGAGATGGGGATCGAGGCGGAACTCCTTCGCCGAACGGTACGCATAGGCGACCAGATGCTGAACGTCGGCCATCGCGATCCGGTACTTCCTGGCAACGAACTGCGCGATCTTCCGCTGTTCCGGCGTCAGGCTCGATGGCGCGCGCGACGCGGGCCGCAGCGCCGCAGGACTGGCCATGACGTCACGACGTGCCGACGACGACTCCCACGGCAACGCCAGCCGCGGCATCACGTGACGCGGCGTGAACAGGCTCGCGAACATCGGCGGGCGATTCACTGCCACACCCGCGTCGATCCAGATCTCGGACGGCGCGCTGGCGCCGGGATCACCGCGCAGGGACGTGGACATCGCGCCCGCGACCAGCAGCATCGCGAGCGGCACCGCCAACGCCGGGCGACGCGCAGCGCCGATGGCGCGTGCGCAGGAATCGAACATCTCACCGACCTGACGCTGCTTGAGCATCGAGCCTCCTTCCGGCTTGCGCCGTACGGTTCGCCGAACAGGCGATCGGTCCTTGCTGCGCCCGCCGGTACCAGGGGCGCGGGCCTTGTCGGTCTCGCACAGGCGATCCATGGACGCCTGCCGGTCGTGCAATGCGGGACTCGCCGCATGATTCCGGTCTGTGTCGGGACTCGTCATGAGGTGCGCTCGACACGCGGTCTCATGACGGCAGATCGAAAACCCGGCGCGATTCTATGGACGCCGGTCGGGAAGGTCAAATTTTTGCGTCCCGCCATGCGCAATGCATTCGATGCGACAATCCACATCGCGAAACCGCGATGACGTATTCCCGTGAAATACAACGACCTGCGTGACTTCCTTCAGCAACTCGATGCGATCGGCGAGCTGAAGCGGATCGCTGCGCCGGTGTCGCCACGGCTCGAGATGACCGAAATCTCCGATCGTGTCCTGCGCGCGGCAGGACCGGCACTGCTGTTCGAGCGCCCACACGACGCATCGCGCCCATTCGACATGCCGGTGCTCGCGAACCTGTTCGGTACGCCGCAACGCGTCGCGCTCGGCATGGGCGCGGAGTCACTCGATGCGCTGCGCCAGATCGGTGAACTGCTTGCGTACCTCAAGGAGCCCGAACCGCCCAGGGGGCTGCGCGATGCGTGGGACAGGTGGCCCGTCCTGCGTCAGGTGATGCACATGGCGCCGCGTGACGTCGGCAATGCGCCGTGCCAGCAGGTGGTGCGCGAAGGCGACGCGGTCGACCTCGCGCGACTGCCGGTGCAGACCTGCTGGCCCGGCGATGCGGCGCCGTTGATCACCTGGGGGCTGGTGGTAACGCGCGGTCCGCTTGCGGACCGGCAGAACCTCGGCATCTATCGGCAGCAGGTGATCGGACCGAACCGCACGATCATGCGCTGGCTCGCGCACCGCGGCGGCGCGCTCGATTTCCGCGAACACGCCGCGCGCCGTCCGGGCGAGCCGTTCCCGGTCGCGGTGGCGCTGGGCGCCGATCCGGCGACCACGCTCGCCGCAGTGACGCCGGTGCCGGACACGATGTCCGAATACCAGTTTGCCGGTCTGCTGCGCGGGGCGAAGACCGAACTCGCGGCCTGCATCGGCAACCCGCTGAGGGTGCCGGCCCGCGCGGAGATCGTGCTCGAAGGTTCGATCCGTCCCGATCCCGACGCCGGGGCCACGCTGGCCAATGCACGAGCGCTCGGCTGGTCGCGCGAGCTTCCACCGGCTGCACGCAACGGCTGGGAGATGGCGATCGAGGGACCGTTCGGCGACCACACCGGCTATTACAACGAGCAGGACTGGTTTCCGGTCTTCACCATCGAGCGCATCACGATGCGCCGCGACCCGATCTACCATTCCACGTATACCGGCAAGCCGCCCGACGAGCCGGCGGTGCTCGGCGTCGCGCTGAACGAGTTGTTCGTGCCGATCATCAGGAAGCAGTTCCCGGAGATCATCGACTTCCACCTGCCGCCGGAGGGATGCTCGTACCGGATGGCAGTCGTGTCGATGCGCAAGCAATATCCGGGACACGCCCGGCGCGTGATGTTCGGCATCTGGAGCTTCCTGCGCCAGTTCATGTACACGAAGTTCATCGTGGTCACCGACGACGACGTCGACGTGCGCAACTGGAAGGAGGTGATCTGGGCGATCACCACGCGCGTCGATCCGGCACGCGACACCACGCTGGTCGAGCGTACGCCGATCGATTACCTCGACTTCGCATCTCCGGTGTCGGGCCTGGGCTCGAAGATGGGGATCGACGCCACCGCCAAGTGGCCCGGCGAGACCACGCGCGACTGGGGACGCCCGATCGCGATGGACGAGGCGGTCAGGAAGCGGATCGACGCGATCTGGAGTGAACTCGGTCTCTGAGCGGCGCACCGGCAGGGCCATGGTGCCGCTCGTGGCGATGCCAGTGGCGATTCCGAAGCGGACGAGCCCGTTCACCTCGTCCCTCCTGCAGTGTCGGCAATGTCCCCGGATTAGACGCTGGGTGCCGCGGATGCGAAAATGACGGCAAAGACTTGCGCGACTGTGACGCCACCGGATCGAGCGCCATGACGCACCAGGCCAGCGAGCCCCTGATCATCGACGACGAACTGCTGCGCCGCTTCGGCGGCCGCGGGCCGCGCTACACGTCCTACCCCACGGCCGACCGGTTCGACGAGCGCGTGGGCGCGGAGCGTCATGCGCAGGCGCTGGCGACGCGCGCCGCGCGCCACGGCGAACCGCTGGGCCTGTACGTGCACATCCCGTTCTGCCGGTCGATCTGCTATTACTGCGGCTGCAACAAGATCGGCACGCGCCACGTCGAGCAGGTCTTCCCCTATCTGGCGGCGCTCGAACGCGAGGTCGGACTGGTGGCCGCGCTCACCGGCCGCGGGCAGCCGATCAGTCACCTGCATTTCGGCGGCGGCACGCCCACCTTCATGCCGGACGCCGAACTGGGCGCCCTGATCGACATGCTGCGCCGCGCCTTCGATTTTCGCGAAGACGGCGAATATTCGATCGAGATCGACCCGCGCACGGTCGGCCCGCAGCGGGTGCGCGCGCTGCGCTCGATGGGGTTCAATCGCGTCAGCCTGGGCGTCCAGGACTTCGATCCGGTCGTGCAGGCGGCGGTCAACCGCATCCAGCCGTACGAGCAGACGCTGGAACTGATCGAGGCGGCGCGCGGGGCCGGTTTCCATTCGATCAACGTCGACCTCATCTACGGCCTGCCCAGACAGCATCACGTCGGCTTCCAGGAGACCCTGCGCAAGACGATCGCCGCCGCGCCGGGGCGCATCGCGCTCTACCATTACGCGCACCTGCCGGCGCTGTTCAAGCCGCAGCGGCGCATTGCCGAGGCCGACCTGCCGTCGTCGGAAGAAAAGGCGCGCATGTTCGAGTCGGCGGTGAAGATGTTCGCGGCTGCCGGCTACCGGCACCTCGGCCTCGATCACTTCGCACGCGAAGACGACGAGTTGTCGATCGCCCAGCGCGAAGGACGCCTGCATCGCAATTTCCAGGGCTACTGCTCGCACGATGCCGGCGACCTGATCGCGCTCGGCGTCTCGTCGATCTCCTCGGTCGGCGACGTCTACGCGCAGAATGACAAGCTGCTCGACGGCTACTACCGGCACATCGAGCGCGGCGAACTGCCGGTGGTGCGCGGCATTGTGCTGGATGCCGACGACTTCGTGCGCCGCGACGCGATCAACGCGCTGATGTGCGACTTCCGGATCGACTTCGCCGTGCTCGACGCGCGCCGCGGCATCGACAGCCGGCGCTGGCTGGCCGGGTCGATCGAGGCGCTCGCACCGCTCGCCGAGGCGGGTGCGGTACGTGTCGACGAGCGCGGCGTCGAGGTGACACCGCGCGGCCGGTTGCTGGTGCGCGCGGCCGCGATGGCCTTCGATCGACACCTTGCGCAGGCGCCCGGCGGCGCCTCGTACTCGCGCATCGCCTGATCGCAGCCGCTGCGTGCGCCGGCACCCGCTCTCCAGGATCCCGCCGATGCCACGCGTTCCCTACGTTGCCTCCGACCTGACCGAGCCGCGCGCGATCGTCGAGGCGGTGCGCGCACGCCGCGGCGGCAGCCTGCTCAATCTCGACCGGATGCTGCTGCACAGCCCCGAGATGGCAGCAGGCTGGAACGCCCACCTCGGCGCGATCCGCACGCAGCTGCAGTTGTCAGCGAAGCTGCGCGAACTCGCGATGTGCGTGGTGGCCGTGCTCAACCGCGCCGACTACGAATTCCATCACCACGCGCCCGAGTTCCTGAAGGCGGGTGGCACGCCCGGGCAGCTCGGGGCGTTGCGCGACCCGCAGCGCGCGCAGGTGAACGACGCGCTGTTCGACGCCACCGAGCGCGCGGCACTCGCCGTGGCCATCGAGATGACTCTCGCGGTGACGGTGTCGGACGCGAGCTTCGAGGCGCTGGCCCGCGCGCTGCCGGCGCGCGAACGGGTCGAGTTCGTCGGCACCGTGGCCACCTACAACATGGTGTCGCGCTTCCTGGTGGCGCTGGAGGTCGGACCCGAATAGCGCCAGGCACCGGCCGCGCAACGGAAATCGCTCGACAAGACCTCCGGGATCGGTTACTGTGCGCCCCGCATTCAGTTCAAGTTGATCATCTTTGCGTGTCAAGCCGGCCTGCCTCAGCGCAGCGCGTCTCGAATACCTGGTTGTGCCTCTTGATTCGTCTGCCGCCGCGGCGGGTTCGCTCGCGGTGTATATCCCAACGCGTATCGAATGGAGCGCACCATGAGCAATCGAGTGACCGGCGTGGTCAAGTGGTTCAACGAGTCCAAGGGTTTCGGCTTCATCGCCCCCGATGACGGCAGCGCGGATCTCTTCGCGCACTTCTCCGAGATCCAGGGCAGCGGATTCAAGACCCTGCAGGAAGCGCAGCGCGTCGAATTCGCGGTCAAGCAGGGCCCGAAGGGCCTGCAGGCCTCGGCGATCCGTCCGCTGTAACACCGCGCTGCAGTGCCGGCCGACCTCCGGGGAAAGCCGGCGCGCGCATGGCGACGAACGGCCGCATCCGTGCGGCCGTTTTCCTGCCTGACGGGGCACACCGCGCCCTTCCGCGGCGTCCTGTCCCTTGAAATCCCGGCCGTAAGCCTCTATAATCAGCACTCGCCAGCGATGAGTGCTGACAGAGACGTTGCCGCGTTCAGGGGCAGCGTCCCGCGCCCACCCGCCGGAATACCGCAAGCCGGCCGTCCGGCTCGTCACTTTCTTCATTTTCAACAACCTGGGAGCTAATCCGCATGAAACTCCGTCCGCTGCATGATCGCGTGATCATCAAACGCCTGGACAACGAGCGCAAGACCGCGTCCGGCATCGTGATCCCCGAGAGCGCCGCCGAGAAGCCGGACCAGGGCGAAGTCCTCGCCATCGGCAACGGCAAGGTGGGCGACGACGGCAAGGTCCGCCCCCTCGCCGTGAAGGTCGGCGACAAGGTGCTCTTCGGCAAGTACAGCGGCCAGACCGTCAAGGTCGATGGCGACGAACTGCTGGTGATGCGCGAAGAAGACATCATGGCCGTGGTCGAGTAAGCCACACGAATCAACCGGTTCCAGGAGAACAAGCAGATGGCAGCCAAGCAGGTTTTCTTTTCCGACGACGCCCGCAGCCGCATGATCAGCGGGGTCAACCTCCTCGCCAACGCGGTGCGCGTGACGCTGGGCCCGAAGGGCCGCAACGTGATCCTCGAGCGCTCGTTCGGTGCTCCCACGATCACCAAGGACGGTGTGTCGGTCGCCAAGGAAGTCGAACTGAAGGACAAGTTCGAGAACATGGGCGCGCAGATGGTCAAGGAAGTCGCCTCCAAGACCTCGGACGCCGCCGGTGACGGCACCACCACCGCCACCGTGCTGGCGCAGGCGGTCGTGCGCGAGGGCATGAAATACGTCGCCGCGGGCATGAACCCGATGGACCTCAAGCGCGGCATCGACAAGGCCGTGGCCGCACTGACCCAGGAGCTGAAGAAGATCAGCAAGCCGTGCACCACGAGCAAGGAAATCGCGCAGGTCGGCTCGATCTCGGCGAACTCCGACGAGGAAATCGGCCGGATCATCTCCGAGTCGATGGAGAAGGTCGGCAAGGAAGGCGTCATCACGGTCGAGGACGGCAAGTCGCTCGAGAACGAACTCGACATCGTCGAGGGCATGCAGTTCGACCGCGGCTACCTGTCGCCGTACTTCATCAACAACGCCGACAAGCAGGTCGCGGTGATCGACGACCCGTACGTGCTGCTGCACGACAAGAAGGTGAGCAACATCCGCGAGCTGCTCCCGGTGCTCGAGCAGGTCGCCAAGGCGGGCAAGCCGCTGCTGATCATCGCCGAGGAAGTCGAGGGCGAGGCGCTCGCGACACTGGTGGTCAACAACATCCGCGGCATCCTGAAGACCGTCGCAGTCAAGGCGCCGGGCTTCGGCGATCGCCGCAAGGCAATGCTCGAAGACATGGCGATCCTCACCGGCGGCACCGTGATCTCGGAAGAGACCGGCATGTCGCTCGAGAAGGCCACGCTGCAGGACCTCGGCCGCGCCAAGCGGATCGAAGTCGCGAAGGAGAACACCACGATCATCGACGGCGCCGGCGACACCAAGGCCATCGAGGCCCGCGTCAAGGCGATCCGCGCGCAGATCGAGGAAGCCACCAGCGACTACGACCGCGAGAAGCTTCAGGAGCGCGTGGCCAAGCTGGCAGGCGGCGTGGCCGTCATCCGCGTCGGTGCCGCCACCGAAGTCGAGATGAAAGAGAAGAAGGCGCGCGTCGAAGACGCGCTGCACGCCACCCGCGCCGCGGTCGAGGAAGGCATCGTGGCCGGCGGCGGCGTCGCGCTGCTGCGCGCCCGCGCCAACATCAAGGTGAAGGGCGACAACAGCGACCAGGAAGCCGGCATCCGGATCGTGATGCGTGCGGTCGAGGAGCCACTGCGCCAGATCGTCGCCAACGCCGGCGACGAGCCGAGCGTGGTAGTCGCCAGGGTGCTCGAGGGCAAAGGCAACTTCGGCTACAACGCGGCCAACGCCACCTACGGCGACCTGGTCGACATGGGCGTGGTCGACCCGACCAAGGTGGCGCGCACCGCGCTGCAGAACGCCGCGTCGGTCGCCGGCCTGATGCTCACCACCGAGGCCATGGTTGCCGAAGCGCCGGAAGACAAGCCGGCCGCTGGCGGCATGCCCGGCGGCATGGGCGGCATGGGCGGGATGGGCGGCATGGACATGTAGGTTCCGCAGTGGCGGCCCGGTGGCCGCCACCCCTGCCGGCAACACCGAAGAGGCCCGCGCGATGCGGGCCTCTTCCTTTTATCGGCAGGGCGCGGCGCGCGGGCTCGCGCCTTCATGGCCCGCCGGCCAGGCACCGCGCGCGGCCGACCGATCGTCAGCGCGGCGCGGCCTCGGCCACGTAGATCTCGACGCGGCGGTTCTTCGCCCTGCCCGCCACCGTGCTGTTGTCGGCAATCGGCTCGTGCGAACCGCGGCCGTCGATCGCGATGCGTGCTGCATCGACGCCACGTGACGCGAGGTACTGGCGTGCGCTGGCGGCGCGGTTCACCGACAGCGGATCGTTGATCGCATCGGTCCCGGTGCTGTCGGTATGACCGACGACGCGCACCGTGGTGGCCGGGTTCGCATTCAGCGTCTGTGCGAAACGATCCAGGATCGGCTGGAAGCCCGGCTTGATCTCGGCGCGACCCGTGTCGAACGAGATGTCGCTTGGAATGTCGAGTTTCAGCTGGTTGTCGGCGGTCTGCGAAACGCCCACGCCGGTACCGGCGGTGGCCTGTTCCATGGCCTGCTTCTGCTCCTCCATGCGCCGGGACCAGACGTAGGTGCCGATGCCGCCGGCCGCCGCGCCGAGTACCGCGCCGGTGCGCGTCGCACCGCCGCTGCCCCCCACCGCGCTGCCGAGCGCGGCGCCCACCACCGCACCAACGCCGGTGCCGATCGCCGTGCGCTGCTGCGTCTCGCTCATGTTGGCGCAGCCGGCCAGCGCCGAGGACGCGACGATGCATGCCAGGAGCGTCTTCTTCGTAGTAACCATGATTCACCTCTGTTTCGGGTGTGCCGGGATCGTGCCGGGATATCGTGCGGAACCACGCCGCGCATGCGCAGCCGGACTCCGGACGGTTTCTCGGGACGGCCCAATCGTAGCGGAGGATCGCGCCCGACCTCGGGGGCTGTGGACGGCGCCGCTACAATGACAGCGAGGAGAGCAACGATGAACGTGCTTCACCTGCCGGGGCTGCCCGGCGTCTCGCAGGCGGGGCCGGCCCTCGCTCCGTATCTCGCCCGGACCGATTTTCTCGACTACGAGTCGCCGGAGGTCCGCCGCTTCGTGAGCGACGCCATCGGCGGCGCGCGCGATGCGCGTACGCGCGCGGTGCGCCTGTTCTACGCGGTGCGCGATGGCATCCGCTACGACCCGTACCGGATCAGCTACGAGCCCGCCGCCTATCGCGCCAGCCAGGTGATCCGCGACGGCCATGGCTGGTGCGTCTCGAAAGCCGGCCTGCTCGCGGCGTGCGCGCGCGCCGTCGGCATCGCATCGGCAATCGGCCTGGCCGACGTGGTCAACCACCTGAACACCGAGAAGCTGCGCGCCCGCATGGGCGGCATCGACATTTTCTACGACCACGGGTACGCCGCGCTGCTGATCGAGGGACGCTGGGTCAAGGCAGTGCCCGCCTTCAACATCGAACTGTGCGAACGCTTCGGCGTGCGCCCCACCGACTTCGACGGCCTCGACGATGCGCTCTACCAGGAACACGACGCGCACGGCCGGCTGCACATGCAGTATCTGGCCGACCACGGCACCTGGTCCGACCTGCCGTTGCAGCAGGTGCGCGACGACATGCTGCGCTGCTACCCGGGTGCCGCATTCTCCGCGGGCGCCGACTCGATGCCGGTGGCGCCCGAAGACCGCTTCGAGAACGAAGCCCCGCTCGGACCCTGAACCCCCCGGGGGTTGCGCACCGTCGGCGCGGCCGGGGCCCGACCCGCGATCAGTGCGTCGCGTCGGTCCGGCCGGCGGGCAGCAGCACGCTGGCCATCGCCATCAGCACCACCACGAGGGCGATCCAGTCCTGCCAGCCCGGCCGCTCGCCGAGCATCACGATTCCCGAGAACAGGCCAATCACCGGAATCAGCATGACCGAAAGCCCGCTCATCACCGGAGGAAGGATCGACACGAGCCGGAACCAGACGAGTTGCGCGAAGCCGAAGACGACGACGGCGTTGTAGACGATCGCACCCCACCCGCCCGCACCCGGCGTGCGCGTCCAGCTGTCGCGCTCGAATGCCAGCGCCAGGCCCCCGCAGACGACGAGACCGATTGCCAATGACCAGAAGGTGATGGCGAGAATGTGTACCCGCGTCTGCCTGCGGCGCATCAGGTGCGTACCCAATCCCCAGATCGCCGCCGCCAGAAGCATCAGCAGCGTCCCCAACGGGCGGCCGGCGATTGCTCCGATCTCACCGCCCAGCAGCAGCACCACGCCGAGCGCCGCGGCGCCAACACCGATCCACAGCCGCCTGGATGGGTGCTCGCCATAGAGCACGATGCCGATCAGGGCCGCCCAGACCGGCATCGTGTACGCGAGGATCGCGGCACGTCCCGACGACAGCAGCTTCAGCGCGTAGATCGACAGGACGACCCAGATCACCATGTTGGTCAGGGCGAGCAGGAACAGCTCGCCGCGCTCGCCCGGTGGCACGCGCAGCGACACGCCGCGAATGCGCGCAATGAACGCCAGCAGCGGCAACCCGCCGACCATGTTCAACGCGCGAAAACTCATCGGAGCGAGTTCGGTCACGCCGATCTTCATGACCGGCCAGTTCAGGCCCCACGCAAGCGTCAGCAGCGCCAGCAGCCAGAGGTCGCGCGGCGCCAGGCGAAGCGGTTCGTTCATCGTCTGGATAGAATGGGGTCGTCGAAAACGGAGGGAGAACGGGTGAGCTTCGTCGTTTCGTTGCAGGCTGCCTGGGCGCAGGCCGATTCGATGCTGTGCGTCGGCCTCGATCCCGATCCGTCGCGGCTGCCCATGCATCTCGCGGGCCGCCCCGACGCAATCCTGGCATTCTGCCGCGAGATCGTCGACGCAACTGCCGAATTCGCCTGCGCGTTCAAGCCACAGATCGCCTATTTCGCCGCCGCACGCGCCGAAGACCAGCTCGAGGAACTGATCGCGCACATTCACCGCGCGCACCCCGGCAAGCCGGTCATCCTCGATGCCAAGCGGGGCGACATCGGCGCCACCGCCGCGCAGTATGCCCGCGAGGCGTTCGAGCGCTACCGGGCCGACGCGGTCACGGTCAACCCGTACATGGGTTTCGATTCCCTCGAACCCTGGCTCGCCTGGCACGATCGCGGCGTCATCCTGCTGTGTCGCACCTCCAATTCCGGCGGCGGCGACCTGCAGGCACTCGATGTGGGCGGCGAGCGGCTCTACGAGCGGGTCGCGCGGCTCGCCGCGGGTCCGTGGAACAGCAACGGCCAGCTGGGCCTGGTGGTGGGTGCCACGTTTCCCGCCGAACTCGCGCAGGTACGCCGGATCGCCGGCGAACTGCCATTGCTGGTCCCCGGCATCGGCGCCCAGGGCGGCGACATCGAGGCCACGGTGCGCGCCGGCGGGCGACGGATGATCGTCAACTCCTCGCGCGCGATCCTCTATGCGAGCCGCACGGACGACTTCGGCCCGGCCGCCGCCACAGTCGCCCGGACGACCCGCGACGCGCTGCGCGACGCCCTCGCCCGTTGCTGAGCGACGCGGCGCTACACTTGCATCCGGGGCCGCCGAGCGCGGCGTCGACGGGTTCCGGATGCGCATCCTTCTCGCCGAAGACGATCAGGTGATGGCCGACGGCCTGTCGCGCTCGCTGCGCGGCACGGGCTACGCCGTCGATCACGTCGCATCGGGGCGTGACGCCGACACCGCGCTGTCGACCCAACCGTACGACCTCCTGATCCTCGATCTGGGCCTGCCCGGGCTGCCCGGACTGCGCGTCCTCGAGCGGTTGCGCGCGCGCAATAGCGCGGTGCCGGTGCTGATCCTGACGGCTGCCGACTCGGTCGAACAGCGGGTGCGCGGGCTCGACCTCGGCGCCGACGACTTCATGTCCAAGCCATTCGCGCTCTCCGAACTCGAGGCGCGGGTGCGTGCGCTGGTCCGCCGCAGCATGGGCAGCGGCAGCAGCCGGCTGCACTGCGGGTCTCTGTCGTTCGATCAGGTCAGTCGCACCGCGTTCCTCGGCGAACACCCGCTGGAGCTCTCGGCACGCGAGATCGGCTTGCTCGAAGTGCTGATGCAGCGCATGGGACGGCTGGTCAGCAAGGAGCAGATCGTCGATCACGTCTGCGAGTGGGGCGACGAGATCAGCCTGAACGCGATCGAGGTCTACGTGCACCGGCTGCGCCGCAAGCTCGACGGATGCGGAATCCGCATCGCCACCGTTCGCGGCCTCGGCTACTGCCTCGAGCGGCCGGTGGAAACCGCGGCGCAGCAATGAAGCCCGTCGATACCGCGCCGTCGGTACTCGGCGACCTGATCGCGACGCGCGAAACGCCGCGTCGACCCGGCCTTGCCGATCGCAAGACCCGCCCGCGCGCCGGCCGGCGCGAGCCGCCCGTCTCGCGCGAGCAGCGTTCGCTGTTCGGCGAGATCCTCGACTGGATGTTCGCACCGCTGCTGCTGCTGTGGCCGCTTTCGGTGGCCGTGACCTTTCTCGTGGCGCGATCGCTGGCCGACGTCCCGTTCGATCGCTCGCTCTCCGATCGCACGCTGGTGCTCCTCGAGCACGTGAAGGCCGCTGCGGCCGCGCAGGCACCCGAACCCCTCGCGGTGACGGCAACCCACCTGCTGCAGGGCGACGAGGACGGCAGGGCGCACTTCCAGATCATCGACACCGACGGGACACTGATCGCCGGCGACCCCGACCTGCCGCGTCCGCGTCTGTACGACTTCCCTGAAGTCGCGCAGGTGAAGCTGCGCAATGCGATCATGCACAGCGCGGAATTCAGGGTCGCCTACGCCTATCTGCTGAAGCCCTCGCCGGCAGGCGGGCCGAGCGGGCGCTGGATGCTGGTGCAGGTCGGGGAGACGCTGGAACGCCGCAGCCGGCTGGCCAACGAGATCATCAAGGGTGTGATCTTCCCGCAGTTCCTGATCCTGCCACTGGCGCTCGGTCTGGTCTGGTTCGGCCTGTCACGAGGCCTGGCTCCGCTGAAGTCGCTGCAGCACCAGATTCGCGCCAGGCGGCCCGACGACCTGTCGCCGATCGACCCGCGCGGCGCGCCCGAGGAGATCGCGCCGCTGGTCGACGCGTTTAACGATCTGCTGGCGCGCCAGGCGCTCAGCCTCGGCGCCCAGAAGCGCTTCATCGCCGATGCCGCGCACCAGATGAAGACGCCGCTGGCCGGGTTGCGCACGCAGGCCGAACTCGCCATGCGCGAGTCCGACCCGAGACAGCTGCAGCGCAGCCTCATGCAACTCGTGCGCAGCGCCGCGCGCACCGCGCGCCTGGTGAGCCAGCTGCTGTCGCTGGCGCGCACCGAGAATCTGCGCGACGCGACGGCGATGGAGACACTGGACCTGCACCGGCTGGTGCGCACGCTCGCGCCGGAATGGGCCGACGAGGCGTTGACACGGCACATCGATTTCGGCATCGAGGACGACGAAGCTGCCGCCACGATCAGCGGGCAGCCGATCCTGTTGCGCGAGCTGGTCGCCAACCTGATCGACAACGCGTTGCGCTATACGCCCGAGCGCGGCGTCGTCACCGTGCGCACCTTCACGGATGCCGACGAGATCGTGCTCCAGGTCGAGGATGACGGGACCGGGATTCCGGCGATCGAGCGTGAAATGGTCTTCGAGCGCTTCTACCGGATGCCGGGCGCGCCGGGCGACGGCAGCGGACTGGGGCTGTCGATCGTGCGCGAGATCGCCGCCCAGCACGGTGCCCGGGTCGAAATCGACGCCGGCATCGCCTGGCCGGCCGAGCGCGGGCACGGCGCCGGCACACGCGTATCCGTACGCTTCCCGAAGCCCGGCGAATGAGACGCGCGCAGCCCACCCGAACGCAGCAGGCGCCTGGAGCGCGCTTTGACAGTGCAAGCCCGGATTCGTAGAATCGCGGGTTCGCTGGCGCATTAGCTCAGTTGGTTAGAGCGACGGAATCATAATCCGCAGGTCCGGGGTTCGAGTCCCTGATGCGCCACCACCCTCTCTCATGCAGCCGACGAAGGCACGCACCGACCATGCCGCTGCAGTCGCCGCGAGTCCCGGCTCCGTGCCGCACCAGGCGCCGCGCATGACCGCCCGGCTCTACATCCGCACGTTCGGATGCCAGATGAACGAGTACGACTCGGACCGGATGGCCGATGTGCTCGCCGAATCGGAGGGCGCGCGCAGGACCGACCGCCCCGAAGACGCCGACATCGTGCTGTTCAACACCTGCTCGGTGCGCGAGAAAGCCGAGGAGAAGGTGTTTTCCGATCTCGGTCGCATCAGCGCGCTCAAGCGCCAGCGGCCCGATCTGATCGTCGGCGTCGGCGGCTGCGTGGCCAGCCAGGAGGGCGCGGCGATCGTCGCGCGCGCGCCGTATGTCGACCTGGTGTTCGGCCCGCAGACGCTGCATCGGCTGCCCGAACTCATTGCGCGGCGCCGCGCCAGCGGCCAGCCGCAGGTCGACGTGAGCTTTCCGGAGATCGAAAAGTTCGACCGCCTGCCACCGGCGCGCACCGAGGGCGCCACGGCGTTCGTGTCGATCATGGAGGGTTGCAGCAAGTACTGCAGCTTCTGCGTCGTGCCGTATACGCGCGGCGACGAAGTGTCGCGCCCGCTCGACGACGTGCTCGTCGAGATCGCCGGGCTCGCGGACCAGGGGGTGCGCGAGGTCACGCTGCTCGGCCAGAACGTGAACGCCTGGCGCGCGACGATTTCCGGCGGCGGGCCCGCCGATTTCGCACTGCTGCTCGAATACGTGTCCGAGATCCCGGGCATCGATCGCGTGCGCTACACCACGTCGCATCCGAAGGAATTCACGCCGCGGCTCGTCGATGCATACGCGCGGCTGCCGAAGCTGGTCGACCACGTCCACCTGCCCGTCCAGTCGGGGTCGGACCGCATCCTTGCCGCCATGAAGCGCGGCTACACGGTGCTCGAATACAAGTCGATCGTGCGCCGGTTGCGTGCGACACGCCCCGGGATCGCCTTGTCGACCGATTTCATCGTCGGCTTTCCCGGCGAGACGGCCGACGATTTCGATGCGACGCTGCGCCTGGCCGGGGAAATCGGCTTCGACAGCTCGTTCTCCTTCGTCTACAGCCCACGCCCCGGCACGCCTGCGGCCGACCTCGCCGACGACACGCCGCAGGCGGTCAAGCTCGAGCGACTGCAACGGCTGCAGGCGGCGATCGACGCCAACGCCCGGCGCATCAGCGAAGCGATGGTCGGCAGCGTGCAGCGCGTGCTCGTCGAAGGGCCCTCGCGCCGCGATGCCGGCGAACTCGCCGGACGCACCAGCAACAACCGGGTCGTGAACTTCGGCGGTCCGCAACAGCTCGTCGGCCAGTTCGTCGACGTGCGGATCGCCACCGCATTGCCCCACTCGCTGCGCGGCGAAAGCGTTACCGGCGCGCAATGAAGCCGGTCGCGATGTCATCGGCCGCGCGCGCGTCCCCACGCGCGGCCTGGCTGCGCCTGCCGTCACGTGCTGCATGGGCTGCGCTGGCGGCCGCCCTCGCTTGTGCGGTCACGCACGCGCTCGCTGGCTCCTCGCCACCCACGCTCGCGCAACTCGCACCACCCGCGGGCAGCCAACCGTCTTTGCCTGCGGCCGCGGGCAAGACGCCCGGCGGCCCGATGCTGCCCGGCCCGCTGCTCGCGCAGGCGCGCAGACTGATCGACAGCGGACAGCCCGGCGTCGCGCTGCGCCTGCTCGAAGCCCGGATCGCCGATTACGGCGGCGATCCCGACTTCGACTACCTGCTGGGTCTGGCCGCACTCGACTCGGGCGAGCCAGGCCAGGCAGTCATCGCCCTGGAACGCGTATTGACGGCCCGCCCCGACTTCCTGCAGGCGCGCGCGGAGATCGCGCGCGCCTACTTCGCGCTGCGCGAGCGTGAGAACGCCCGGCGCGAGTTCGAGACCGTTGCCGCGCAAACCATCCCCGAACAGGCGCGGCAGGTGATCGGGCAGTATCTCGACGCCATCCGGCGCACCGACGATGCGACGCAGCCCCGATTTGCCGGACTTGTCGAAATCGAGGCTGGACACGACTCGAACGTGAACTTCGGTTCCTCGACCGGTCAGTGGGTGCTCGCCGACGGCACCGCGGTCATTCCGTTGGGGATCAGCCTTCCGAGGAATAGTTCCGTTCTCGCCGGCGCCCTTGCCCTAAACTGGACCGTCCCGATGGGCGGCGGCTGGCAGTGGACGGTCGGAGGACGTGCCTCGCTGCGTCGCTACCCGGGCGCGCATACACTCGATCAGGACCAGTTCGATCTTTCCTCGGGGTTCGCCTTCCGCACCGGTTGCCACCAGTTCAACATGCTTGCCCAGTACCAGCATCTGCAACTGGACGCTTCGGCTTTCCGCAGCGCCCTGGGCGTGCTCGGCCAATGGCAATGCGACCTCGACGCACGAACCCAGGTCGGGATCTACGCACAGGGTTTCGCGCTCGATTTCCCGGGGGAACCGCTGCGTGACGCCCGGCGCCGTGCGCTCGGGCTGACCTTCGCGCGCGTGCTCCAGGGCGCCCGCCAGCCGATCGTCGTGGCCGGAATCCAGGCGGGCACCGAGACGTCGCGGCACAGCCTGGACAATCTGTCGTACGACTTCCACGGCGCTCGCGCCGCCCTCGGCATGGGCATCGGTCAGGGCTGGCGAGGATTCACCGCGCTCTCCTGGGAGGCGCGCGACTTCGACGGCATCGAGCCGATCTTCGGCGTGACGCGCAGCGACCGCCAGACCGAATTGCGCATCGGTGCCGAGCGCGCGCTTGCGCGCGACTGGTCGGTGGCTCCGGCCATCACCTTCACCCGCAACCGTTCGACGCTCGACCCGAACGACTTCAGGCGCGCGCAGGCCGGCGTGACGCTTCGCTACCGTTTCCAGTGACGATGACGGCCTCGCACGCACGCTCGGGCGCGCTCGCGCGCCGCAGCCCCGCCGCGTGGGTGGTGACCGCCTGCCTCGCGGTGCTGGGCTGGGCAGCGCACATGCAGCCAGCCCTCGGCGCCGACGCACGGGCGTTGGCCGCGTCGGGAAGCGTTACCGTGCAGCGCGGTGCGACGGCGCCCGCCCCGGTTTCGCGCGGCAGCGAATTCGAGAGCGGTGACGTGATCCGCACCGGCAGCGATGGCCGCATCCAGCTCCGCTTCACCGATGGCGGGATCTTCTCGCTGCAGCCGGCCACGACCTTCCGCATCGACGACTACCGCTACGACAGCGACCGCCAGCGCGGCTTCTATTTCCTCGTGCGCGGCGCGCTGCGCACGATCACCGGTGCGATCGGCAAGCGCAACCATGACGACTACCGGATGCAGACACCAACGGCGACCGTCGGCGTGCGCGGAACCGAGTACGTTGCCGAGCAGACCGCCTGCGATCCGCGGTGCACCCCCGGCCCGCGTGAAGGTCTTCGTGTGTCGGTGACCCGCGGCCGCATCGTGGTGGCTACCCGCGGTGGCGCCGTCGAGGTCGGCGAAGGCGAGTCGGCCGCGGCCGACAGCCCGGATGCCGCGCCACGCATGACCGACCAGGGGCCGGTGCTCGGACCGATCAGTCACCACCGGCCGCCGGAAGGTGAAGGCGGCCACACGCCGGCGGCGGTCGCCGCCACGTCGCGGGACGACAGACCCACGGGCACAGCAACCACGAAGGCTGTGTCCGCCGAGGGCCGTACACCGGTTGCCGGCACGCACCGCGCTGCAAACGAGTCGGTGGGCACTGTCGACGTAGCCAACGCCGCAGGCCGCATCGCGGGTGCCGGCGCGACTCCCGCAACGACGCCATCGGGACCGGGCTTCCGGGGTGCTTCCACCAGCGCCGGCGAATCGGCGATTCCGGACTCGTCGCTGTCGGTCGGCCGATCGCCGACGGCTCCGGGCAGCGCTGCAGCAACAGCCGGCATTGCGATTGCGGGGTCTGCAGGTGGGCCGATAACCGGCAGACCGGTCGGCACGCCTGACGGTGCAGGTGCTCAGAGCGCAGCCGGGAACCTCGATGCCGATGCGCAAAGCACCGCTCCCCTGCCGCCGATCATGATCGACGGAACCGGCAGTGTCGGCACGCTGGACACCAGGCCCGCGGGCAACTCACGCACGGATCGCCCGGGTTGGCTGCCTGGCCCCGCGCAAGCCGTGTCCCCGAACGAACAGCGCGGTAGCGACGGCGCGCTTGTTGCGGTGATCGATCTGGCACACGCCGGAGGATCAGACCCGTCGCCGGGTGGGGACGGTTCGACCGGGTCCGGTAGCGATGCAGGTGGCACCGGCGGCGCGGGTGGCACGGGCGGCACGGGCGGCACGGGCGGCACGGACGGCACGGACGGCACGGGCGGCACGGGTGGCACCGGTGGCACCGGTGGCACAGGTGGCACCGGTGGCACGGGTGGCACGGGTGGCACCGGTGGCACCGGTGGCACGGGTGGCACCGGCGGCACGGGTGGCACCGGCGGCACCGGCGGCACCGGCGGCACCGGCGGCACCGGCGGCACCGACGAACCGCCGTTGTCCGGCGATGCGACGATCGGCGAGTCTCGGATGCTGGTGCTGCGCGGTCTGCCACGCGTATTCGGCATTTTCGACTGGTCGCAACTCACATCGGCGGGCAACTCGTTCAAGCTCGACGCGCAAGGCCGCCTCGAGTCGGTCGGTTTCAACGCCAATGGCACCTGCGGATTCCTCTCCTACTGCCTGTCGCGAGGCACTGCATCGGCTGCCGAGGCAGGCGCCGACGCATTCGTCAGTTGGGGCCGCTGGACCAACGGCACGCTGCACGCCCAGGGACTGCTGGCGAACCTGACGAATCGGGATCTGTCTCCGAACGACGGTGTCCACTATCTCGTCGGCGTGCCCTCGGCCACGGTTCCCGCACAAGGGGAATTCGCCTACCCGTTGATCGGCGCCAGCGCACCGACGCTGAGCACCGGCGGCGTGTCTCCGGGCGTATTCACCGGCATGGCCGGCGTCGCCTTCGGGCCCGGTCAGCCCGCGCGGATCGGCCTGGAAGGCCATGTGACGATCGGCGGTGGCGCCTACGGCTTCTCGACGCCTGGCGGCGCCTTCGCTCCGACGCAGAGCACGCTCTCCACGGCCGCCGGCTACTCGTTCAACGGCAACCTGCCGGTTTCCCAGACCGGCACCGGGCCGCTCGGCTGCAGCGCCGCGGGCTGCACGGTCGGCGTGCAAGGCGGTCTGTTCGGCCCGAATGCCGCCCGCCTTGGACTGAGTTACCAGATCCAGGGGCCAGCCAGCGGCTCTACAATCTCCGGGGTCGGCGTGTTCGCGCAGCAGCCCGCGCAACCGTGACGCATCCCGGAACATCCCGTTGAGATCCCGCCCGATCGAGTACGCCCCCGAGACCGTCGACAATCGCCGACTGGCGAACCTGTGCGGTGCGCTCGACCAGAACCTGCGACAGATCGAGGAAGCCTTCGACGTGCGCATCGCACGCCGCGGCGCCAGCTTCAGCGTCGAGGGCACCACGTCCGCGTCGCGCCGCGCGGTCGCCGCGCTGAAGCACTTCTATGCGAGTGCCGAGCACGCGCTGACGCTCGACGACGTGCAACTCGGCCTGGTCGAGCTGAAGGCGCCGCCGCGCGCGGCGCCCGCGGCGGTCGAGGCGGATTCGCCGGTGCTGCACACGCGGCGCACCGACCTGCAAGGACGCACGCCGCACCAGCGCGAGTACCTGCGCAACATCCTGTCGCACGACATCACTTTCGGCATCGGTCCCGCCGGCACGGGCAAGACGTACCTTGCGGTGGCCTGCGCGGTCGATGCGCTCGAGCGCGATGCCATCCAGCGCATCGTGCTGACGCGGCCGGCGGTCGAAGCCGGCGAGCGGCTCGGCTTCCTGCCCGGAGACCTGGCGCAGAAAGTCGACCCGTACCTGCGACCGCTCTACGACGCGCTCTACGACCTGCTGGGCTTCGATCGCACCGCACGGATGTTCGAGAAGCAGGCGATCGAGATTGCCCCGCTCGCCTACATGCGCGGGCGCACGCTGAACAACTCGTTCGTCATCCTCGACGAGGCGCAGAACACCACGCCCGAGCAGATGAAGATGTTCCTCACGCGCATCGGCTTCGGCTCGCGCGCCGTCGTCACCGGCGACATGACGCAGATCGACCTCCCCAAAGGGCAGGCATCGGGCCTGATCGAAGCCCGACGACTGCTGCGCAGGGTGCGCGGACTCGCGTTCACCGAGTTCGACAGCTCCGACGTGGTGCGCCATCCGCTGGTGGCGCGCATCGTCGATGCCTATGAGCGCGCGAACCCCGGCCAGGCATGAACGCGACACGGTGCGGCGCCGCGGGCCTGCGGTGCCGCGCCCGGTGGTGCGGTCGCTGTCGCTGTCGATCCAGCTCGGCGACGGCGTGCGCGAGCTGCCCGCTTCACGCGCCCGGCTGCGTCGCTGGGTGGCGGCAGCCATCGATGCCGACGCCACGATCACCCTGCGCTTCGTCGACGAACGCGAAGCCCGCTTGCTCAATGTCCGCTACCGGCATCGCGACTACGCGACCAATGTGCTCACCTTCTCCTATCCCGGCGACCACGGACGGGTGAGCGCAGACGTCGTGATCTGCGTGCCGGTGGTACTGCGCGAGGCGCGCGCGCAGCGCAAGGCGCCGGCCGCGCACCTCGCGCATCTGGTGATCCACGGCGTACTGCACGCGTGCGGCCATGATCACGAGCAGCCCGGGCAGGCCGCACGCATGGAGGCCGCCGAAGTCGCGCTGCTCGCGCGCTTCCGCATCGCCGATCCGTTTCAGGTGCGCGACTGAGGATCCGGCGCGCGGGGCGCGAGAGCGGCTGCGCCCGCCAGGTGCTGCCGCGAGCCTGCTGCGTGCCTGGCAGCACACCGGACGTTCGGGTATGCTCGGACGCACGCCAACCTGCTCCCATCCCATGTCCGGCCCTCATTCGGGCAGCGAACATCGACGACCCATGCTCGAACGCCTGGCGGCGCTGCTGCTGCGCGTTCCCGAAGACCGCGACCAGCTGCTCGGCGTGCTCAGGCAGGCGCACGAGCGCGCACTGCTCGACGCCGATGCGCTGTCGATGATCGAAGGCGTGCTGCAGGTGTCCGAGCTTGCCGCGCGCGACATCATGGTGCCGCGCGCACAGATGGACGTGATCGACATCAGCCAGCCGCACGAGGTGTTCCTGCCGCGGGTCATCGAGGCCGCCCACTCGCGCTTCCCGGTGGTCGAAGGCGACCGCGACAACGTGCTCGGCATCCTGCACGCGAAGGAACTGCTGCGGCTGTACACCGACGAGCGCGTCGATGTTCGCGACCTGCTGCGCCCCGCGGTCTTCATTCCCGAGTCGAAGCGGCTGAACGTGCTGCTGCGCGACTTCCGCGGCAATCGCGTTCATCTGGCGATCGTCGTCGACGAATACGGCGGCACCGCCGGCCTGATCACGATCGAGGACGTGCTCGAGCAGATCGTTGGCGACATCGAAGACGAGTTCGACTTCGACGAGGAGAGCGACCACATCGTGCCGCTCGAGCCGGGCGGGCACGGGCCGCGCTTCCGCGTGCGGGCGATCGCCGCCATTCGCCAGTTCAACGAGACCGTGGGCGCGCGCCTGTCCGACGAGGAGTTCGATACGGTCGGCGGACTCGTCACCGATCAGTTCGGGCGCGTGCCGCGGCGCGGCGAACAGGTCGACCTCGACGGCATCCGCTTCGAGGTGTTGCGCGCCGACGCGCGGCAGGCGCAGTTGCTGCTCGCCGAACGACTGCCCGCGCCGCCGGGCGAAGAGCCCGGGCCGGGCGTTCGCTGAGCCCGAAGTGCAACTGCGCCCGGCGCAGGGGGTCCTGGCGGCACTGGCCGCAGGCATCGTTCACGCTGCCAGCTTCGCGCCGGCCGGCGCGTGGTGGCTGCAAAGCGCCACGCTGGCTGTGCTGGTCGTGCTGCTGCTGCGCGCACACGCAGGCACGGCGGGCAGCGCAGCGCGCGCCGCCGTGCTCGGGCTGGCATTCGGATCGGGCTGGTTCGTGGCCGGTGTGGCCTGGCTCTACGTCAGCATGCATCGCTACGGCGGCATGCCGGCGCCGATCGCCGCACTCGCACTGCTGCTGTTCGGCGCGTATCTCGCACTTTTTCCGGCCGCGGTGTGCGCGCTGACGCTGCGCGCGGCGCGCGCCGCACGTCTGGCGCCGGCAGCGCCTTCGCCGGGTTCGCTGGCGGCCGCGAGCCTGGTCTTCGCAGGCTGCTGGGCGCTGTCGGAAATGGCCCGCGGCTACCTGTTCACCGGCTTTCCGTGGCTGGCCATCGGCTATGCACACGTCGACGGGCCGCTGGCCGCACTCGCCCCGGTCGTCGGCGTGTACGGCGTGTGCGCGTTCGCGGCGCTGTCGGCGTTCGGCCTCGGCGCGCTCGTGCGCCGTCCACCCGCGACGTCCTTCGCGGTCGCCACGGCGTTGGCGCTTGCACCGCTGCTCGTCGGGGCATCGTCGTCGGGACGTGCGTGGTCGCAGGCAACCGGCCGCGACCTCACGGTGCGGCTGCTGCAGGGCAATGTCGGGCAGGACATGAAGTTCGACCCGCTGCGCAGCCTGGCTGCCATGCAGGCCTACGTGAGCGAATTGCTGCGCGTCGATGCCGACCTGACCGTGCTGCCCGAAACCGCATGGACCGTGCCGTGGTCGGCCACGCCCGCGACGTTGCGCGACGCGCTGCTTGCCCACCTGGAGCGAAGCGGCGGCCTGGTGGCGATCGGCATGCCGCTGCCCGGGCAGCCCGCGGCAGGCCAGCCTCACGCTCCGCGGCTCACCAACAGCGTCGCGGTGATCGACCGCGACGGCGCAATCGCGGCGCGCTACGACAAGCGTCACCTGGTGCCGTTGGGCGAATTCATCCCGCGTGGATTCGGCTGGTTCGTCGCACTGATGCGGATTCCGCTGGGCGAGTTCGGGCGCGGCCCGGCGACGCAGCCGCCACTCGTGATCGACGGCCAGAAGGTGGCCTTCGACATCTGCTACGAAGACCTGTTCGGCGAGGAACTCGCCGCACAGGTGCGCGACGGTGCGACGATCCTCGTGAACGTGAGCAACATCGCCTGGTTCGGTGATTCGCACGCGCTGCCGCAGCACCTGCAGATCGCGCGGATGCGCGCGATCGAACTCGCGCGGCCGATGCTGCGCGCCACCAACACCGGCGTGACCGCTGCGATCGACGCACGCGGACAGGTCACCGACACGCTGCCGACCTACACCGCGGGCGCGCTCGCACTCACGATCCGCGGCAGCACCGGGCTCACGCCGTATGCACGCTGGGGCAATGCCGTGCCGCTCGCACTGGGCTTCGCGCTGTCGCTGTCCGGCGCGCTGGCCTGCCTCGCCGCGCGCCGCCGGTCGACGGACCCGAACCCGCTAGAATGACGGCTTTTCGCGCGTCTCCGTGCCGATGCTCACTTTTCAGCAGGTGATCCTGCGGCTGCAGGCCTACTGGGACAGTCAGGGCTGCGCCCTGCTGCAGCCGTACGACATGGAAGTCGGCGCCGGCACCTTCCACACCGCGACGTTCCTGCGCGCGATCGGCCCCGAGCCCTGGCGCGCCGCCTACGTGCAGCCGTCACGCCGCCCGAAGGACGGTCGCTATGGCGACAACCCGAACCGCCTGCAGCACTACTACCAGTACCAGGTCGTGCTCAAGCCCTCGCCGCCGGAGATCCTCGACCTGTACCTCGGCTCGCTGCGCGCGCTGGGGATCGACACCTCGGTGAACGACATCCGCTTCGTCGAGGACGACTGGGAGTCGCCCACGCTCGGCGCATGGGGTCTGGGCTGGGAAGTCTGGCTCAACGGCATGGAGGTCACGCAGTTCACCTATTTCCAGGAAGTCGGCTCGCTGAAGTGCCAGCCGATCACCGGCGAAATCACCTACGGGCTCGAGCGCATCGCGATGTACCTGCAGGGTGTCGCCAGCGTCTTCGACCTCGCCTGGACCGACGGCGTCAGCTATCGCGACGTATTCCACCAGAACGAGGTCGAGCAGTCGGCGTACAACTTCGAGCACGCCAACGCCGCCATGCTGTTTCGCCACTTCGACGACCACGAGGGCGAGGCGAAGCGGCTGATCGCCGCCGGCCTGGCATTGCCGGCCTACGAAATGGTGATGAAGTGCTCGCACTGCTTCAACCTGCTGGATGCGCGGGGCGCGATCTCGGTCACCGAGCGCGCCGCCTTCATCGGGCGGGTGCGTCATCTCGCGCGCGCGGTCGCACAGGCCTATTTCGAGGCGCGCGAGCGCCTCGGCTTTCCGATGTTCCGGGCCCCTGCGCATGCCGTCTGAGAACGACGCACGCCTCGCCGCCAGCGCACCGCTGCTGGTCGAACTGTTCACCGAGGAGTTGCCGCCGAAAGCGCTGCAACGCCTCGGCGACGCCTTCCGCGCCGGCATCGCCGATGGCTTGCGCAGCCGCGGACTGGCCGCCGAAGACGCACGCGCCGAGGGCTTCGCAACGCCGCGGCGCCTGGCGGTGCGCGTGGACGCCGTGGCCGCGCAGGCGCCCGATCGCACCGTGGAGGTGAAGGGACCCTCGGTGAAGGTGGCGCTCGACGCCGCCGGCGCACCCACCCAGGCGCTGCTCAAGTGGGCCGAGAAACAGGCTGCACCGATCGCTTCGCTCACCCGCGCCGGAGACGGCAGGCAGGAGTGCTTCTGGTACCGCAGCAGGGTGCACGGCGCTTCGCTCGATGCCGTCATCGACGCAGTCATCGCCCAGGCGCTGGCGGCATTGCCCATCCCGAAGACGATGCAATACCAGCTCGCCGACGGGCAGACCACGGTCAGCTTCGTGCGACCGGTTCACGGGCTGATCGTGCTGCACGGCTCACGCGTGGTCGACGCGGCGGCGCTCGGGCTGCGCTCGGGGCGCGTCACGCGCGGACACCGCTTCCAGTGCGACGGCCCGCTCGCGATCACCGACGCCACCATCTACGAAGCGACGCTCGCCTCGCACGGGCGTGTCCTCGCGTCGTTCGCGGCGCGCCGCGATCGCATCGACGGGTTGCTGCGCGGACGCGCCGCCGCGCTGGGCGCCTCGCTCGGCGACGAGGCCCAGGTGGCCACGCTGCTCGACGAAGTCACCGCCCTGGTCGAGTGGCCGGCGGTCTACGTCGGCGAGTTCGAGAGCGAGTTCCTGCGCGTGCCGCAGGAGTGCCTGATCCTGACGATGCGCACCAACCAGAAGTACTTTCCGTTGTTCGAGCCGGGCGGGCGGCTGTTGCCCCGGTTCCTGATCGTCTCGAACATGGAGGTCGACGACCCGCGCTTCATCATCGACGGCAACCAGCGGGTGGTGCGTCCGCGGCTGGCCGACGCCCGTTTCTTCTTCGAACAGGACCGCAAGACACCGCTCGCAGCACGCGTGAGCCGGCTCGCATCCGTCGTCTACCACGCGAAGCTCGGCACGCAGGCCGATCGCGTCGAACGCGTTCGATCGATCGCGCGCGAAGTCGCGACGCGCCTGCGCGCCGACACCTCGCTGGCCGACCGTGCCGCGCTGCTCGCCAAGACGGACCTCCTCACCGGGATGGTGGGCGAGTTTCCGGAGCTTCAGGGCGTGATGGGCGCCTACTACGCGCGCCACGACGGCGAACCCGAGGCCGTGGCGCGCGCCATCGCCGAGCAATACCAGCCGCGCTTCGCGGGCGACACGCTGCCTGCCACCGAGACCGGCACCGTGCTCGCACTCGCAGACAAGCTCGAGACGCTGGCCGGGATGTTCGGCATCGGCCAGCAGCCCGGCGGCGACAGGGATCCGTTCGCGCTGCGCCGCCACGCCCTGGGCGTGATACGCATGCTGGTCGAGCATCGCCTCGGGCTGCCGCTGGACACACTGGTCGACGCCGCGTTCCGCGCGTTCGGCGATCGCGTCACCCACGCGCACGTCGAACTCGAGACCTTCTTTCACGAGCGACTGGCCGGCTACCTGCGCGAACGCGGTTTCGCGGCGCAGGAAATCGCCGCGGTGCTCGAGCAACGGCCGATGCACCTCGCACTGGTGCCAGCGCGACTCGAAGCGGTGCGCGAATTCGCCAGGCTGCCCGAAGCGCAGGCGCTGGCCGCCGCGAACAAGCGCATCGTCAACATCCTGAAGAAGGCCGGTGACGGCATCGGTGGCGCGGCCGACCGGACGCTGTTCTCCGAACCGGCCGAACGCGCGCTGGCCGAACACATCGCCGAACTCGGGCCGCAGGTCGAGGCGCGAATGGCCACGGCCGACTTCACCGGCGCGCTGACCCTGATGGCACGGATGCGCGATCCCGTGGACCGCTTCTTCGACGACGTGATGGTCATGACCGAGGACGCGCGCGTGCGCACCAACCGGCTCGCGCTGCTGTCCGGACTGCGCCACCTGATGAACCAGGTCGCGGACATCTCGAAGCTGTCGTCCGCCTGAGCCGGGCGCGCAGTCGTGAAGCTGATCATCCTCGACCGCGACGGCGTCATCAACCGCGACAGCGACGCCTGCATCCGCAACGCCGACGAGTGGCGGCCGCTGCCCGGCAGCCTCGAGGCGATCGCGCGCCTGTCGCGCGCGGGCTATCGGGTCGTCGTCGCCACCAACCAGTCGGGCATCGCCCGCGGCCTGTTCGACCTCGCAACGCTGGCGTCGATTCACGCGAAGATGCTCCAGACGGTGGCTGCCGCCGGCGGACGCATCGATGCGATCTTCTTCTGTCCACACGGCCCCGACGACGGCTGCGCCTGCCGCAAGCCCAGGCCGGGGCTGTTCCTCGAGGTGCTCGGCCGGTTCCGGGCAACACCCGCGGAAGTCCACGCGATCGGCGACCAGTTGCGCGATCTGCAGGCCGCGCATGCGGCCGGCTGCCGGCCGATCCTGGTGCTCACCGGCAAGGGCCAGGCAACGCTGGCCAATGGCGGCCTGCCGCCCGACACCGTGGTGCGCGTCGATCTCGCCGCGGTCGCCGCCGAACTGGCGCCCTGATGCGGGGTGCGGGCACGGCGTGTCGGGCGCTGCGCTCGGCCCTGTTCGTGCTGTTCCAGGCGGTAACTCTCGCGCCCTACGCGGTGCTGTGCCTGCTGTGGGCGCCGCTGCCGCTTCACTGGCGCTATCGGCTCACTGTCGGGTGGCCGCGCCTGGTGATCTGGGGAGCGCGTCACATCGTCGGCATCCGCCATCGCGTCATCGGTGCAGACAATCTTCCCGACGCACCGGTCATCCTGCTGTCGAAGCACCAGTCCACCTGGGAAACGCTGTTCTTTCCCGCTTTCATGCCGCGCGAGCTGTGCTACGTCTTCAAGCGCGAACTCCTGTACGTGCCCTTCTTCGGTTGGGGCATCGGGCTGCTCGGCATGATCCACATCGACCGCAGTCGCGGCAACGACGCGTTCGAACAGGTGGTGCGGCAGGGCCAACGCAAGCTCGCCGAAGGCCGCTGGATCATCATCTTTCCCGAGGGCACGCGCACGCGTGCCGGCTCACGGGGAAAGTACAAGACCGGGGGTGCGCGACTCGCGGTGCGCACCGGCGCCGCGGTCGTGCCGATCGCGGTGAATTCCGGCGAGTGCTGGCCACGCCGGAAGTTCCTGCTGCGAGCCGGCCTGATCACCGTCTCGATCGGCCCGCCGATCGCAAGCACCGGCAGGAGCGCCGAGGAACTGAACGACGCAGTCGAAGGCTGGATAGAATCCGAAATGTGCCGCCTGAGTCCGCATCTGTATCGTGACGAGGCCTGCAGCGGCGCGACGAAGGATCCGATCGCTTGAGGCACTCCATCGAACGAAGCGGCGCTCGCATGCGCGACGTGGCGGGCGACCTCGCGCTGCGCGCGCAACCGGGCGCCGACGCCACACTGCAGCCGAGCCTGCCGCTGTTCGCTTCGCCGCCGGTGACGCCGCACACTCCGGCACGCGTCTGCACCGGCGTGCGCTCGACGATGCTGTGCGAGCAGGCGGTGCACTACGAATTGCGGCGCTCGCGCCGGCGCACGATCGGCTTCGTGATCGACGAGCGCGGGCTGCGCGTCACCGCGCCGCGCTGGGTGCCGATCGCCGAGATCGAGCGCGCGCTGCAGGAGAAGGCGCGCTGGATCCTGCGCAAGCTCGTCGAGTGGCGCGCTCACGAGGCGCGTCGCGAGCGGCTCAGGATCCGCTGGCGGCACGGGGCCACGTTGCGCTACCTCGGAACCAGCCTCGTGCTGTCGGTCGATGCCGGCGCGCGCGGCATCGCGCGCGACGGCGCGCTGCTGCGCGTCGGCCTGCCGCCACAGGCCGGCGAGGAGCAGCTGCGCGATCGCGTCCAGGCCTGGCTGCAGACACGCGCGCGCGAGCTGTTCGCCGAACGCATTGCGGTGTTCGCGCAGCGGCTGGGATGCTCGCCGAGCCGATGGACACTGTCGTCGGCGCGCACCCGCTGGGGCAGCTGCACGTCCGACGGCACGATCCGTCTGAACTGGCGGCTCGTGCACTTTCCACCCGAGATCGTCGACTACGTGATCGCGCACGAATTCGCGCATCTTCGGGAACTCAACCACGGACCGCGCTTCTGGGCCACCGTGGGCGAGCTGTTCCCCGACTTCGAGCGCGCACGCGCCTGGCTGCGCGACTTTCCGGACGACACGCCGGTCGGATAGGTCGCATTCCCCCCGTTCACAGGAAAGGATGCACGCATGCGAATCCTTCACACCATGCTGCGAGTCGGTGACATGCAGCGCTCGATCGACTTCTACACGCGGCTGATGGGCATGAAGGTGCTGCGCACCACCGATCGCCCCGAGCAGAAGTATTCGCTCGCCTTCGTCGGCTACGGCGACGAGGCCGCCCACGCGGTGATCGAGCTCACCTTCAACTACGGCGTCGGGCACTACGAGCCCGGCACCGGCTACGGCCACATCGCAATCGAAGTGGATGACGCAGCCGCTGCCTGCGCGCGCATCCGCGCGGGTGGCGGACAGGTGACTCGGGAGGCCGGCCCGGTGAAGGGCGGCACGACGGTGATCGCGTTCGTGCAGGATCCCGATGGCTACAAGATCGAGTTGATCGAGCGTCGCGACGGGCAAAGCGGCTGAGCGCGTTGCGGCACACCGCGCGCTGCGCACCCGCGGCGCAGCCGCGCCGGCTGCCGTGCACGCCGGCAGTCGCGCTACCGGCCCTCGGCCTCGCGCAACCGCCTGGCCAGATCGAGCCAGGTCGCGACCCCGAGGTCCTCGGGGCGCAGGGCCGGATCGAGGTGCACCGCAGGCACACCGCGCGCGGCAAGCCACGGCAGCAGGGTCTTGCGGATCATCTTGCGGCGCTGCGCGAAGCCGGCGGCAAGCAGACGCTGCAGCGGCGCCGTCTCGTCGTCCGCCACGGCGCGGCGCACCGTCATGCGCAGCACCGCGGATTCGACCGCCGGCGGCGGAGCGAACGCCTGCGGCGGCACGGCGAACAGCGCCTCGACGTCGTAGTAAGCCTGCAGCAGCACCGACAGACGCCCGAACCCGCTGCCGCCCGGCCCGGCGACGATCCGCTCGACCACCTCCTTCTGCAGCATGAAGTGCTGGTCGGCAATCCGGCTGCGAAACGCCAGCAGGTGCACCAGCAGCGGACTGGAGATGTTGTACGGCAGGTTGCCGACCAGTCGCAGCGGCGGCGCGGCGCCGTCGCCCGGCGCGATGCGCGAGAAGTCGAACCGCAGCGCGTCGGCCTGGTGCAGGCCCAGGCGATCGGGACCCCAGCGGCGCTGCAACCGCGCCGCCAGGTCGCGATCGATCTCCACGGCATGCAGGTGCCGCACGCGTCCGAGCAGGGCCGCGGTGAGCGCCGCCAGCCCCGGGCCGATCTCCACGATGACCTGTCCTTCGCGCGGATCGATCGCCGCGACGATTGCGTCGATCACCGATGCATCGACGAGGAAGTGCTGCCCGAAGCGCCTGCGCGCGACGTGTCCGGCGGCGTGACCCACGCGAGGACGGCCGCCGCCGTCAGCCTTCCAGCTTGTACTCGACCCAGGTGCGATCGCGCAGCTGTCGCAGCCAGTCCTGGTAGTTCTCGTCGATGCGCCGCTCACGCAGCGCCTGGCGGGCCACCTGGCGCATGCGATCGGGCGACGCCGCGTCGGTGCGCCGCTCGAGAACCTGGATCAGGTGCACGCCGAACGGCGTGCGCACCGGACCGCTGATCTGGCCCGGCGCAAGCGCATTCATCGCGCGCTCGAATTCCGGCACGGTGTCGCCGGGATGGATCCAGCCCAGGTCGCCACCGCGACCCGCGCTGCCGTCGACCGAGTACTGTCGTGCCAGCTCGGCGAAGTCGCCGGTGCCGGCCTCGACGCGGCGTCGGATGTCGTTCAGGCGGCGCAACGCCTCGTCTTCGGTGACGAGTTCGTTCGGGCGGATCAGGATGTGGCGCGCGTGCGTCTGGGTGACCGGTACGCTGCTCGCGCCCTGGGGTGCGGCGGCACGCCGCTCGAGCAGCTTCACCACGTGAAAACCTGCGGGACTGCGAAGGAGCGGCGAGACCTGCCCCGGCTCGAGCCGGGCCGTGGCATCGACGAACAATTGCGGCAGGCGCCCGGCGGCGCGCCAGCCGAGCGAGCCACCGCTCATCGCCTCGGGCGCATCGGAGAACGCTGCCGCCAGGCGCGCGAAATCGCTGCCCCGCTGCAACTGGCGGATGACTTCCTCGCCGCGCTGGCGCTGACGCTCGATCTGCTCGGCCGTGGCGCCCTCGGGCACTGCCAGCAGGATCTGCGCGACGTGCAACTCGGCGCCCGCTCCCGACCCCTCGGGCTGCGCGGCGAGGAACGCATCGACGTCCGCGTCGCTGATCTGCACGCGACTGTCGACTTCGCGTTCGCGCAGGCGTCTCCGGATGAGTTCGTCGCGCACGTCGTCGCGCAGGCGCGTGAAGCCGGTGCCGTCGTGCTCGACACGCTCGCGCAGTTGCGCCACCGTCATCCGGTTTTCCTGCGCGATCGTGGCGATCGTCCGGTCGACCTGCGCGTCGTCGATGCGGATCCCGGCCTCGCGGGCGGCCTGGATCTGCGCGCGGTCGACGATCAGGCGCTCGAGAACCTGCTTCTCGAGGACGTCGGCCGGTGGCGTCTCGATGCGTTGCTCGCGCAGCTGTCGTTCGATCGTCTTCATGCGCAACGCCAGCTCGCCGGCGGTGATTGCCTCGCTGTTGACCACCGCCACGATCCGGTCGATCGGGCGCGCTGCGATGCCTGCTGCCGCGCCGGCCGCAGGCGCCGGCCGTGCCGGCGGCGCAGCCGGCTGCGCCGCCGCCGCTCCCGGCGCTGCGGCAGCGACCAGCCACGCGAAGCCGGGCAGCGCAAGCGCGACGAACAGTGACAGTGCGCGCGCGACGCCGCCGGTGCGGGCGACGAAATCGGGAAACAGGTGTCGAAGCATCACTCGTAACCGAAGTAGCGCGACGGCAGCTCGGGCCGGTCGTGGGGCAGGCGGTAGCCCGGAATGTTCCGTCGCAATATACCAAAGGGATCCGAGCCGATCCGGGCCAGACCCTTGAGTTCGAGCTGCAGAAAAAACGCAGTCGTGGACTGTCCCTGCGCCGTGCGGAACCTCTGCAGCACGAAACTCGTTCCCCAGCAGCACGAACTGTACTCGACTCCGAGCACCGCCTCGATCACGCCGCGCTCGTTGGGCACCTGACTGATCGGGTCGACCCCGTTGCCGAGAAACGAGTAATTCAGTCGCCCGAGCATGACCCAGCGCGGCGCCACCGGCCAGCGCCACGAGGTGTCGAGCTGGCCGAGCTCGTCGCGCCGGTAACGCAGGCCCAGGTTCAGGATGCGTCCGTCCGGCGGCAGGTAGCGCCACAGTGCCGAGAACCTCGGGATGCCGCCGTCGCGTACGCTGTACTGCAGGCCGGTGTCGAAGCTCATGCCGCCCCCGAACTCGCCGGCCGCGGCCAGCAGCACGTCGGAGCGCTCGTCGGTGCGCGGTGGCATGCCGGGAATCGCGACGCGCTGCCCGGAGAAATAAAGGCGCTGGCCCACGGCGAAGCGCAAGCGCTCGGCGCCGCTCGACGGATCGATCACCCGCGAGATCGCGGCCGCAGTCAGCTGGTCGACGTCGGCGATGCGGTCGTTGCCGATGAACGTGTTCTCGGAGAACAGCTGCGCGAAGTTGAAGTCGGCCACCGTCGTGTCGAAGACCGGGATCCGGGACTGGTCGCGGTAGGGGGTGCGCACGTAGAACAGCCGCGGCTCGAGCGTCTGCGTCACGTCGCGCCCCAGGAGATGCGCGGCGCGCTCGAACACCATGCCCGCGTCGATCGACCACGTCGGCACCACGCGGCTGCTCGACGAGGACGTCGCACCCGGATCCGTCAACTGGTAGCTGGTCGCGTGCAGCGAGACCTTCGGAACGATCGACCAGCCCGGCCGCACGATCGGGTAGCTGAACTGCGGATTGGCCACCAGCCGCCAGCCTTCGACCAGCCCCGGGCGCGGCGCGCCGAATCGCGTTGCGTCGAGCAGCGTGTCGACGTCGAAGCCGCGCACGTCGCGCTGCACGTTGCGCAACTGCACCTGCGGCACGCGCTCGTACGGGCCGGGGCGGGCGTCGAGGATCGCCTGCCAGGTCTGCACGCTGACCAGCGTCGACCAGTCGCCGCCGAGCGAGCGCGACGCGTTGAACACGCGCGGCAGCACGCGCTCCGAACTGCTCAGGATCGAGCGCGAATAGTCGACGAAGTAGTCGTCGTCGGACACACCGCGCACCAGCCAGTTGCCGCCCCAGCCGCTCCAGTTGGTGAACGTGTTGTGGACGTCGTAGAAGAAGCGGGTGCTGCCGGTCTTCGGGTCGGACGGATTCACGTCGAACCCGATGCCGCCGAAGTAGGTGGGTTCGAGATAGCGGAATTCGCCGCCGAGCCGCACACCGCGCCGGGCGCTGACGCCGGGATGGAAGGTGAAGTCGCGGTTCGGCGCGATGTTCCAGTAGTAGGGCACCACCACCTCGCCGCCGCTGCGCGAGTTGATCGACAGCGACGGCACGAGAAAGCCGCTGCGCCGCTCGTCGGACAGCGGAAAGGCAAAGACCGGCGCGCCGAGAATCTTCAGCCCCTTGAAGTACAGGCTCGCCGATCGCCCGGTGCCGTCGCCGGAGGCCTCGTCGATCGTCAGCGTGTCGCTCGTCAGCAGCCAGTCGGGGTTGTCGGGTTCGCAGGTGGTGTAGGTCGCGCGATGCAGCCGCGTCAGGTCCGGACCCAGGAAGTCCATCCGCTCGGCCTGCCCGCGCCCGCCGTACCGTCCGAGGTAATAGGTCGGCGTCTCGAACCATCCCTCGTTGGCATCGAGCTTCAGCAGCAGCTGCGGGCCCGTGAAGACGTTGCCCTGGCGGGCGACCCGGACGGCGCCGACGGCCATCACCTCGTCGTCGGCCTCGTAGTACGTCAGTCGGTCGGCGCGAATCACCGTGCCCGCCCTGCGCACCTCGGCGTCGCCCTCGAGCGTGGTCTCGCGACCGGTGCGTCCAGACAGGCGCTCGCCACGCCCGAACACCGGGCGCCCCTCGCCGATGGCGGCGCGTTCCTCGCCCAGGCGCGGATCGAGCTTCAGCGCCACCGACTGTGCCGACTGCCCCGTCGCGGCGTCGCCGGAGCCTGCCGGCTGTGCCACGGCGATCGCGGATGCGAACAACCCGGCGAGCAGGCTCGCAGCGTACACTGGGGTCGTGCGGAAGCGTGTCCGGCGCATGCGTCGCGCATTCGGTGGCGCGACGGAGCGCGCGGCGGTTCGGGGAGACAGCCCCTTCGATCGCGTTCGCCGGCGATGGCCGGCGACTGCGAGCGGCTGTCGACTATTATACGGACTGCCCTTCGCGCGCCTCTCCCGCATGACGCCTTCTTCCCAGGACACCCGGCTCGCCGAACTGCGCGGCTGGCTCGCCTCGCTCGGACCGGATCATGGGCTTGCCCTCGACACGATCCGCCCGGCCTCCGACGACGCCAGCTTCCGACGCTATTTCCGCATCGACGCAGCGCACGCCAGCGCGCCGAGCCTGATCGCGATGGATGCGCCGCCGCCGATGGAAGACTGCCGCCCCTTCGTGCACGCGGCGCGCGTCTTCGCTGGCGCCGGTGTGAGCGTGCCCGCAGTGCGCGCCGCCGACCTCGAACGCGGATTCCTGCTGCTCGACGACTTCGGCTCGACCACCTACCTGTCGCAGGCGGGTACCGGCGAGACCGGCGCGCTTTACCGCGACGCGCTCGACGCGCTGCTCGCGCTGCAGGCCGCCAGCCGGCCCGGGGTCTTTCCCGACTACGACCGCACGCTGCTCGAACGCGAACTCCGCCTCTTTCCCGACTGGTACCTGGCCCGCCATCGCGGCATCACGCCCGGCCCGGCGATGCGCGCCACCCTTGCGACCACGTTCGAGCGGCTGCTGGCGAACAACCTGGCGCAGGGCCGGGTCTACGTGCACCGCGACTACCATTCGCGCAACCTGATGGTGCTCGAGGGTGACGCCAATCCCGGCATCCTCGACTTCCAGGACGCGGTCTGCGGCCCGGTCAGCTACGACCTGGTCTCGCTGCTGCGCGATGCCTACGTCGCCTGGCCCGAGGAGCGCCAGCTCGACTGGGCCGCGCGCTACTGGGAGGGCGCGCGCCGGCGCGCGCTGCCGGTGCCCGCGGCCTTCGACGTCTTCTATCGCGACCTGGAGTGGATGGGCCTGCAGCGCCACCTGAAAGTGCTCGGCATCTTCGCGCGCCTGTGCCATCGCGACGGCAAGGACCGCTATCTCGCCGACATGCCGCTGGTGCTCGACCAGGCGCTGCGCTGCGCGCGACGCTATGGCGAGTTCGATGCGCTGGCGCGACTGATCGAAGACGTCGAGCACGGCGTCGGCGGCCCGCCGGCGCGCGCGACCGGCCACACCTTCTGACGCGGGCTCGTCGGCCATGCACGCGATGATCCTGGCCGCGGGCCGCGGCGAACGCATGCGCCCGCTCACCGACACCTGCCCGAAGCCGCTGCTGCGCGCCGGCGGGCGTGCGCTGATCGAATGGCAGCTGCTGGCGCTGCGGCGCGCCGGCATCGTCGACGTCGTGATCAACCACGCACACCTGGGCGCGATGATCGAGCAGGCGCTCGGCGACGGAAGCCGCTGGGGCCTGCGCGTGCGCTACTCGCCCGAGCGTGAGGCACTGGAGACGGCCGGCGGCATCGCCAATGCGCTGCCGCTGCTCGGCGACGATCCCTTTCTGGTGATGGCCGGCGACGTCTACACGACGTTCGACCCGGCGCGCGCGCCGACGATCGCCGCGCAGATGCAGGCTGCCGGGCTCGCGGCCTGGTGCGTGCTGATCGACAACCCGCCCCATCACGCCGAGGGCGACTTCGCGCTGCGCGACGGCCACCTGCTGGCCGACGGGGCGCCGCGGCTCACCTTCAGCGGGATCGGCGTCTATCGTGCGGCGCTGTTCGACGGCATCGCGCCCGGCACGAAGGCGCCGCTGGCGCCGCTGCTGCGTGCGGCCGCGCGACGCCGCCTGGCGGGCGCGGAGTACTTCGGCGGACACTGGACCGACGCGGGTACGCCGCAGCGCCTGGCCGAACTCGATGCACAATTGATGCGGCAGGCGCGGCCACGCAACGGCGCCTGAGCGAGGATCCCGATGCTTCCCCACCGTACCCGCAGGCACAGGCTGGCCGACACGATGCGCGCCCATGGCGGGGGCGTGGCGTTCGCGTTCACCGCACCCGAGGTCGCGCGCAACCGCGACAGCGGATATCCGTACCGCTGGGACAGCTACTTCCACTATCTCACCGGCTTTCCGGAGCCGCAGGCCGTCGTGGTGCTCGTCGTCGATGCCGCGTCCAGCGAATCGATCCTGTTCTGCCGCGAGAAGAACGAGGAGCGCGAAATCTGGGACGGCGTGCGCCTGGGTCCGCAGGCTGCGCGCGAGCACTTCGGCTTCGATCGCAGCCTGCCGTTCGCGAGTCTCGACGAGGAGATGCCGAAGCTGCTCGCCGACCGGCCGGCGCTCTGGTACGCGCTGGGCAGCGACGAGGCGCTCGATACGCGCGTGCACCGCTGGCTCGGCGTGGTGCGCGCGCAGGCACGCGCCGGCGTGGCCGCTCCGGCGCGTGCCTTCGACCTTCGCGCCGTGCTCGACGAGATGCGGCTGGTGAAGGACGACCACGAGATCGCCACGATGCGCCGCGCCGCACAGATCTCGGCGGCGGCTCACATCCGCGCGATGCGCGCCGCGCGCCCCGGCAACCACGAGTACGAGATCGAGGCCGAACTGCTGCACGAGTTCCGTCGCAACGGCTCGCAGTCGCCGGCGTACGGCTCGATCGTCGCCGCTGGCCGCAACGCCTGCGTGCTGCACTACCGCGACAACACCGCGCGGCTCGCCGACGGCGAACTGCTGCTGATCGACGCCGGCTGCGAACTCGACGGCTATGCGTCCGACATCACGCGCACCTTCCCGGTGAACGGCCGCTTCAGCGGGCCACAGCGCGCGCTCTACGAGATCGTGCTCGAAGCGCAGCGCACGGCCATCGGCGCCACGCGACCCGGCGCGCGCTTCATCGAGCCGCACGACGCCGCGGTGCGGGTGCTCGCGCAGGGGATGATCGACTGCGGGCTGCTCACGGGCAGCCTCGGGGGCGTGATCGAGTCCGGCGCCTACAGGCGCTTCTACATGCATCGCACCGGCCACTGGCTCGGCATGGACGTCCACGATTGCGGCGACTACCGCGAGCCCGGCGCCCCGGCGTCGGCCACAGCGCCGCCGGCAACCACGACGCCGGCCTCGCAGCCGCCCGACAGCGGCAAGCCGTGGCGCACGCTCGTGCCGGGCATGGTGCTGACGGTCGAGCCCGGCATCTATGTGCGCGCGGCCGACGACGTGCCGGCCGCGTACCGCGACATCGGCATCCGCATCGAGGACGACGCGCTGGTCACGGCAGCGGGTTGCGAGATCATCACCGCCGACGCACCCACGAGCGTCGACGACATCGAAGCGCTGATGCGCGGATGAACACCCCCCGAGCCGTGGTCCGCATCGAAGGGCGCGGCCCGGTCGGCATGGCGCTGGCGCTGTTCCTCTCCCGGCACGGTTTCGGTCCCGGCTCGATCGCGATCGACCCGATCCCCGTCGAGCTGCCGGCCTGGCTCGCGTCGCGCTCGATCGCGCTGTCGCTGGGCAGTTGGCAGCTGTTGTCGCGCGTGGCCGCGTTGCCGCCGGCGGCCCCCATCCTGCGGGTCGAAGCGTCGCTGCGCGGGCACGCCGGGCGCACGCGGCTGCAGGCCGCCGACCTGCACGCACCGGCGCTCGGCCACGTGCTGCGCTACGGCCCGCTGCACCGTGCGCTTGCCGACGCCCTCGCCGCCCGGCCGGGGCTGACGAGAACCGGCGGGATCGCCGGTGCCGAAGCCGCGCTCACCGTGGCCGCCGACGGCGACCCGGGCGCGGCCTCGAAGGTGCACGACTTCGAGCAGACGGCGCTGCTCACCGAAGTCGTGGCCGGGCGTGATGGCCACGGCACCGCCTTCGAACGCTTCACCGACGAGGGCCCGCTCGCCCTGTTGCCGCTGCCGCAGCCGCGCCGTCACGCGCTCGTCTGGTGCGCCCGTCCGGCCGAGTCGGAGCGGCGCGCCGCGCTCGCGGCAGCGCAGTTCGAAACCGAGTTGCGCGCCGCCTTCGGCGGCACGCTCGGCGCATTGCGCCTCGACGGGGATCGCGTGCTCGCACCGCTGCAGCGCAAGGTGCGCAACCCGGGCGGCGAACCGCGCCGCATCGCGATCGGCAACGCGGCGCAGGCGCTGCATCCGGTGGCCGGCCAGGGTCTGAACCTGGGGCTGCGCGACGCCTTCGAACTCGCCGTGCGGCTGGGCGAGTTGCGCGCCACCGATCGTCCGCTGGACGAAGCGGCAGCCGCGTTCACGCGTGCCCGCCGCGCCGATCGGGCGATCACGATCGCGATCACCGACGCGCTCGCGCAGGCCTTCACGTATCCCGCGATCGCGCGCCTCGAATCGTTGATGCTCGGCGTGCTCGACCTGGCCGTGCCCGCGCGCAATCGCTTCGCCGCATCGCTGATGTTCGGGCTGCGCAGCGGTTGAATCTTCCGGGGCGCTTTCCGGGCGCGTCCTTCACCGAGCGTCTCTTTTTGCGTGTTTGCCGACCCGCGCGCTACTGGTGCCGCGCCGATTTCGATAGAATCGCGCTCCCCTGTCCCGCTGCTGCAACCCCTTCGTCCGCGATGTCCACGGCTGCCCTCGTAATCGGCCCCCACGCGTTGCGCAATCGCGTGTTCGTGGCACCGATGGCAGGTGTCACGGACCGGCCGTTCCGGCAACTGTGCAAGCGGCTCGGCGCCGGCTACGCGGTGTCCGAAATGGCCACATCGAACCCGCAGCTGCGGGCAAGCCCGCAGACCTCGCGGCGCACCGACCACGCGGGCGAGATCGAGCCCAGGGCGGTGCAGATCGTCGGCACCGATCCGGCGACGATGGCCGAGGCCGCGCGCCACAACGTCGAGCGCGGCGCGCAGGTCGTCGACATCAACATGGGCTGCCCGGCGAAGAAGGTCTGCAGCATCGCAGCCGGCTCGGCGCTGATGGCCAACGAGCCGCTGGCGATCGCGATCGTCGAGGCGGTCGTGCGCGCAGTCCGCGTGCCGGTCACCGTGAAGCTGCGCACCGGCCCCACGCCCGCCTCGCGCAACGCGGTCCGGCTCGCACGCGCATTCGAATCCGCCGGTGCGGCGATGCTGGCCGTGCACGGGCGCACCCGCGCCTGCGCGTTCCGCGGCCGCGCCGAGTACGCGACGATCTCCGAGGTCAAGGCCGCAGTGTCGATTCCGGTCGTCGCCAATGGCGACGTCGACTCGCCGTGGAGCGCACGCGACGTGCTGCTCAGCACCGGCGCCGACGCGGTGATGATCGGTCGTGCGGCGCAGGGCAGGCCGTGGATCTTCGGCCAGGTTGCCCACTTCCTGGCCACCGGCGAACTGCCCGCCGAACCCGACGATGCGGCGATCGCGGCACTGTTGCGCGATCACCTGCTCGATCACTATGCCTTTCACGGCGAGGAGCGCGGCGTTCGCAGCGCCCGCAGGCACGTCGGCTGGTACCTGTCGGGCCGACCGGGCGCGCGCGAGTTCCTCGCGGCCTTCAACGCGCTCGACACCGCCGAAGCGCAGCTCGCCGCTGCCGAGGCCTTCCTCGCGCACGACGGTCGCTGGCGCGCGGCCAACGACACCCGGATCCAGCGGAGCTACGCAGCATGACCAGACAGACCGCCCTGGATGACGCAGTTGCCCGCAGCCTCGAACGCTACTTCAACGACCTCGAAGGCACGCAGCCCAGCTCGATCTACGAGATGGTGATCCAGGCGGTCGAGCGGCCCATGCTCGAAGTAGTGATGCGCGAAGCGCACGGCAACCAGCTGCGCGCCAGCGAGATGCTGGGCATCAACCGCAACACGCTGCGCAAGAAGCTGCAACTGCACGGAATGCTGCGCCCATGACCCGGCCGATCCGGCGCGCGCTGATCAGCGTTTCCGACAAGTCAGGCATCGTCGAACTCGCGCGCGGGCTCGCCGCGCTGGGCATCGAGATCCTCTCCACGGGTGGCACCGCGAAGCTGCTCGCACAGCAGGACATCCCGGTCATCGAAGTCGCCGACCAGACGCGCTTTCCCGAGATGCTCGACGGCCGCGTGAAGACACTGCACCCGGCGATCCACGGCGCGCTGCTCGCACGGCGCGAACTCGACGCGCACATGGCGGCGATCGCGGCGCACGGCATCGCCCCGATCGACCTGCTGGTGGTGAACCTCTATCCGTTCGAGGCCACCGTCGCGCGCCCCGACTGCACGCTCGAAGACGCGATCGAAAACATCGACATCGGCGGACCGGCGATGGTGCGCTCGGGCGCGAAGAACTGGCGCGACGTCGCCGTGCTCACCGACGCGAGCCAGTACGCCACGGCGCTCGCCGGGATCCGCGCGAGCGGCGGACTGGCCGACGCAACGCGCTTCGGCCTGGCGGTGGCCGCGTTCGACGCGATCGCCCGCTACGACGGCGCGATCTCCGACTACCTCTCGTCGCTGCGCCCGGACGGCGCCCGCAGCGAGTTCCCCGGCCAGGCCAACGGCCGCTTCGTCAAGCTGCAGGACCTGCGCTACGGCGAGAACCCGCACCAGCGCGCGGCGTTCTATCGCGACCTGCACCCCGCGCCGGGCTCGCTGGTCACCGCGCGCCAGCTGCAGGGCAAGGAGCTGTCCTACAACAACATCGCCGACGCCGACGCCGCCTGGGAATGCGTGAAGAGCTTCGAGGCGCCGGCCTGCGTGATCGTCAAGCACGCCAACCCGTGCGGCGCAGCGCTCGGCGCCGACGCCGCCAGTGCCTACGCACGCGCGTTCGCCACCGACCCCACATCGGCCTTCGGCGGCATCATCGCGTTCAACCGGCCGGTCGACGGCGAAGCCGCGCGCGCGGTCGTGAAGCAGTTCGTCGAGGTGGTGCTCGCACCCTCCTATACCGACGAGGCGAAGCAGGTGTTCGTGGCCAGGGCCAACGCGCGCGTGCTCGAGATCGCGCTCGACGGCATCAGGCCCGGCGGCGCCACCGACCGGGAGCGCGGCCGCAATGCGCAGGACGTGAAGCGCATCGGCTCGGGCCTGCTCGTGCAGAGCGCCGACAACCGCGAAGTCACGCTGGGCGAGCTGAAAGTGGTCACGACGCGCGCACCCACGGACGCACAATTGCGCGACCTGCTGTTCGCGTGGCGCGTGGCGAAGTACGTGAAGTCGAACGCAATCGTCTTCTGCGGCGACGGCATGACGCTGGGCGTGGGCGCCGGCCAGATGAGCCGCATCGACTCGGCGCGTATCGCGTCGATCAAGGCCGCCAACGCCGGCCTGCCGCTCGCCGGCTCGGTGGTCGCCTCCGACGCGTTCTTTCCATTTCGCGACGGACTGGACGTGGTCGCCGACGCCGGCGCAGCCGCGGTGATCCAGCCCGGCGGCTCGGTACGCGACGACGAGGTCATCGCCGCGGCCAACGAGCGCAGCGTCGCGATGGTCTTCACTGGCGTGCGGCACTTCCGGCACTGAGCCTGCACGCGGTGCGCATCCTCGGCATCGACCCGGGCCTGCGCCTCACCGGCTTCGGTATCGTCGATGCACAGGGCGGCGCGCTGCGCTACGTCGCCAGCGGCGTGATCCGCATCCCGGCCGGTGCGCTGCCGCCGCGGTTGAAGTCGATCCACGACGGTGTGGCCGAAGTGATCGCCGAGTACCGGCCCGAGACCGCGGTGGCCGAAATCGTCTTCGTCAACGTCAATCCGCAGTCGACGCTGCTGCTCGGCCAGGCACGCGGCGCGGCGATCACCACGCTGGTCACGCACGGCCTGGCGGTGCACGAGTACACCGCGCTGCAGGTCAAGCAGGCGGTGGTCGGCTACGGACGCGCCGCCAAGCCGCAGGTGCAGGCAATGGTGCAGCACCTGTTGAGGTTGCCGGGCGTGCCCTCCACCGACGCCGCCGACGCGCTGGCCTGCGCGATCTGCCACGCGCACGCGACGACCATGACGGCCGCCGCCGGCGGCACCCGGATGCGCGGCGGCCGGCTCCGGTAAGATCCCCGGCATGATCGGCCGACTGCACGGAACCCTGCTCGACAAGCGCCCACCGACCCTGCTCGTCGACGTCGGCGGCGTCGGCTACGAGATCGACGTGCCGATGAGCACCTTCTACAACCTGCCCGCCACCGGCGGCGCGGTAAGCCTGCACACCCACCACGTGGTGCGCGAGGACGGCCACTTCCTGTTCGGCTTCGCCACCGACGAGGAGCGCGCCGCCTTCCGCCAGCTGCTCAAGGTCTCCGGCATCGGCGCGCGCATGGCGCTGGCGGTGCTGTCCGGGCTGTCGGTCAACGACCTCGCGCAGGCCATCGCATTGCAGGAGAGCGGGCGCCTGGTGAAGATCCCCGGCATCGGCAAGAAGACCGCCGAACGCCTGCTGCTCGAGCTGCGCGACAAGCTCGGCAAGGCGCTGCCCAGCGTGGCCGGGGCCAGGCTCGCCGCCGCGCCCGGCGCGCCCCCCGACGCGAAGAGCGACATCCTCAACGCGCTGCTGGCGCTGGGCTACAACGAGCGCGAGGCGCTCGGCGCGATGAAGGGCCTGGCCGAGGACGTCGGCGTGTCCGACGGCATCCGCCAGGCGCTGAAGCTGCTCTCGAAGGGCTAAGCTGCCACCATGATCGAAACCGACAAGCTGCGCGCCGCCCCCGCCGAGCGCCTGATCTCCGCCCAGCCCGCCGACCGCCAGGAAGACGCGATCGAGCGCGCGCTGCGCCCCAAGCGCCTCGCCGAATACGTCGGCCAGGTAAAGATCCGCGAGCAGCTCGAGATCTTCATCCAGGCCGCGCGCAACCGCAACGAGGCGCTCGACCACGTGCTGCTGTTCGGCCCGCCCGGCCTGGGCAAGACCACGCTCGCCCACATCGTCGCCGCCGAGATGGGTGTGAACATGCGCCAGACCTCCGGCCCGGTGCTCGAGCGCGCCGGCGACCTCGCCGCGCTGCTCACCAACCTCGAGCCGCACGACGTGCTGTTCATCGACGAGATCCACCGCCTGTCGCCGGTGGTGGAGGAGATCCTCTACCCCGCGCTGGAAGACTTCCAGATCGACATCATGATCGGCGAGGGCCCGGCGGCGCGCTCGGTCAAGCTCGACCTGCCGCCGTTCACGCTGGTCGGCGCCACCACCCGCGCCGGCATGCTCACCAACCCGCTGCGCGACCGCTTCGGGATCGTGTCGCGGCTGGAGTTCTACACCGCAGACGAGCTCGCCTTCATCGTCAGCCGCTCGGCGCGCCTGCTCAACGTCGAGATCGACGACAGCGGCGCACTCGAGATCGCCCGCCGCGCACGCGGCACGCCGCGCATCGCCAACCGCCTGCTGCGCCGGGTGCGCGACTACGCCGAGGTCAAGGCCGGCGGCCACATCACCACCGCGGTGGCCGACGCCGCACTGAAGATGCTCGACGTGGACACGCTCGGCCTCGACCTGATGGACCGCAAGCTGCTGGGGGCGATGCTGGAAAAGTTCGGCGGCGGCCCGGTCGGCCTCGACAACATCGCGGCGGCGATCGGCGAATCCACCGACACCATCGAGGACGTCATCGAGCCCTACCTGATCCAGCAGGGCTACCTGCAGCGCACGCCGCGCGGGCGCATGGCCACGCATTCGATCTGGCAGCACTTCGGGCTGACGCCACCGCGCGCTGGCGACCTGTTCGGCGCCTGAGCGCAGCCCCACCATGCGCTCGCTGCAGGTGGTGATGCTGACCCTGTGCCTGATCGGCGGGCTGTATCTGCTGACCCAGGCGCCGGGCTTTTTCATGCCCGACCGCTGGGATCCATCGATCGGGCGCCAGTTCAGCCCGACCGCATCGCGCCTGCTCGGTGCCGCCCTGCTGGCGATGGCCGCAATGGGCGCGCTCTACATGCGCGCGATGTACTACAGCGCGCGCCGCCGCCTGCCCGGCCCGCGTGCGCAGCTTCGCTACTTCGTGCTGCTGGTGCTCGCGCTCGGCCTGTTCACCGCGGCGATGTTCGTCGCCGAGCCCGGCGCCAATCCCGATTACCGTCCGCCCGCGCAGTCACGCTGACCGGCTGGCGGCGTCCCACGGCAAACACCTGCTGAACCCACTACCTTCTGCCCGGCGACAGAAGGCACCTGATCATTGCCTGTCGTCACCCAGGAGCCGACGAGCGTGATCTGCGGTCTCCAGCAGTTCGGCCAGGGCGCGCGAGCTCAGCATCGTGCCGAACTGTTCCAGCGCCTCATCGGTGATGAACAGATGGCCGTTGTCGAGGCGATGGATCCAGCCGAGTTCGACCAGGCGCACGATCTTGCGCCGCACGGTTTCGCGCGGCAGCCCGGTGGCCGCCGCGATGGAGTAGGCGTTACAGGGCTTGAGGTTGCTGCTGAGGGCCGCCGAGGCCTCGGCATTCGCAGGCAAGGCCTTGGCAATCCGGGTACCGGCGCGCCGGGCAACGCCGTTCTGCAGCGCGCCGATGTTGTGCAGGGCAATTTCGCCGAGCAGGATCGGCAGCAGGATGTCGCGGTCGAAGTCGTCGAACCAGCGCCGCAGGCTGCGGATTTCGTGGCGGGCAAGGAGCAGCGCGACCGACTTGAGCACGCGATGGGCAGACGGCTGCTCGTCGGGACCGGCCGCCGGTGCGCCCGGCGGAGAGGGGGGATGAACTGTTGGGGACATGCGATTCCAGTCGCGCCTCACCCGACTCAAGCAGTTCTGCGAGCTAGCGGCGTTATTTAGATATTTATCGTTTGCTAAGAGGCGATTAGCATAGCTGAGCCGATAAAAATCTGGCATCGCGAGTCCCCAAGATGGGGAAATTTCTCACACAACACGATCTATTTTCGCGCCCGTGGATGGGCAGCGTCGTACACCTTCGCCAGGTGCTGGAAGTCGAGATGAGTGTAGATCTGCGTGCTGCGGATGCTGGCGTGGCCGAGCAGCTCCTGCACCGCGCGCAGATCACCGCTGGATTGCAGCAGGTGGCTCGCAAAGCTGTGGCGCAGCATGTGCGGATGGACGTGAACCCCAAGTCCCAGAAGGCGAGCGCGGTGCCCGAGCCGGCTGGCGATGCCGCCCGCGCTCAGGCGGCCGCCGCTGCGGGTGACGAAGAGCGCACGCTCGCCCGGCCGGGCGATCTGGCTGCGCACCGCCAGCCAGGCTGCGAGCGCGGTCGTCGCATGGCTGCCGACCGGCACGCTGCGGCTGCGATTGCGCTTGCCGGCCACCGTGACCATGCCTTCGGTCAGGTCCAGGCCGCCGTCGAGGTCGAGGCCGGCGACCTCCGACACACGCAATCCCGACGAGTAGAAAAGCTCGAATATCGCAATATCGCGCGTTTCGAGCAGACTTTGCGCTTCTGGATCGAGCAGCGCGTTGGCCTGCTCCGGCGACAGCACGCGCGGCAGGACGGACGGCGACTTGGGCGGGCGCACGCCGAGCGCAGGATTGGCGCGCGCACCATGCTGGCGGATCAGCCAGCGGAACAGTCCGCGCCAGGACGACAGGTGGCGGGCGATCGACCGCCCCTGCAGGCCTTCGCCATGCAGGCGGGCGACGAAGCGGCGGATGTCCTGCACTTCCAGCTCGACCACCGGCCGCCCGTCGGCCAGGCGCAGCAGCGCATGCAGCCCGGCGCGATACGCCTTGAGGGTGAGCGGAGAGGCACGGCGCTGGGTGGCGAGCCAGTCGAGCCAGGCTTCGCAGTCCGCCGGCAGCGGAGCGGTGGGGTCGAGTACTGGCGGCATCGGTCGATCGGGTGGCGGCAGGTCAGCGCGCGCGCGCAGCCAGCGCGGCCGCGGCGAGGTCGGCGATGCGCGCGAGGTACAGCGTGCCCATCTCGGGATAGAAGCGCTCGCCCTCGGCGCTGCCCAACGCGAGCAGGCCGAAGCACGTTCCCTGGTCACGCAGCGGCATCAGCGCCAGCGAGCGGATGTGCGGCGCCGCCTCGCCGAACCAGCTCGCCACCTCGATGCTCTCGGGCGCGCCGCAATACGGGTGGCGCAGGGTCTCGACATGCCGGCGCGCCGCTTCGCTGACCCCGAATGCGTCGGGATAGGCCACCCCGTTCGCATCAGCGGTGGCCGCCACGCCCCACAGCTTGAGGCCGACGTGCGGCACGGCGAAATCGTCGTGCAGGCCGTCGACCAGGGCCTGGCGCACCGAATCGACGCTGCCCGCCTCGAGCAGCGCGATCGACAGCCGATGCACCTTGGTGCTGATGTCGTCGTTTTCCTCGCCGAAGCGGATCAGCTCGGCGAGCTTGACCTCGAGCTGACGGATCTTGTCGCGCAGGGCATGGAGCTGACGCTCGGCAAGCGAGATCGCCTGGCCGCCATGCTGCGGGTGAGGCACGGTGAGCTGGGTGAACAGCTCGTGGTGTTCGTTGAGAAAATCGGGGTGCGTGCGCAGGTAGAGCGCGACATCTTCGGCATTCATTCCATGGACTCCTGGCGGGGCGTCAAGCGCCCCGCGCGGTTGATTCGCTGCTTCATTTGGGCCTTTCAGGCGAAGGTTTCAGTCGAGCTCCATCTCGCCTTCGAACACGGTGACCGCCGGCCCGGTCATCAGCACCGGCGTGCCCGGCCCCGCCCAGGCGATCTCGAGCTCGCCACCGCGCGTATGCACCCGCACCGGCGACTCCAGCAGGCCGCGCAGGATGCCGGCAACCGCCGCCGCGCAGGCGCCGGTGCCGCAGGCCAGGGTCTCACCCGCGCCGCGCTCGAACACGCGCAGACGCACCGTGTGTGCATCCACCACCTGCACGAAGCCGGCGTTGACGCGCGCCGGAAAGCGCGGGTGGCGCTCGATCGCCGCGCCCTGCTCGGCCACCGGCGCGGCATCGACGTCGGCCACCACCTGCACCGCGTGCGGGTTGCCCATCGACACCGCGGTGATCGCCACCGTGTCGTCGCCCACCTGCAGCGGCTGCACCACGGCGTCGGAGTCGGACACGAAGGGGATCTGCGCCGGCGTCAGCACCGGCACGCCCATGTCCACCGTGACCAGGCCGTCGGCGCGCAGGCGCGGCGCGATGATGCCGGACCGGGTTTCGACGCGAATCTCCTCCCTGGCGGTGAGCCCCTTGTCGTGCACGAAGCGCACGAAGCAGCGCGCGCCGTTGCCGCACTGCTCGACCTCGCCGCCGTCGGCGTTGAAGATGCGGTAGCGGAAGTCG